>OBEQ011764344.1_pt1 | contig 99522 bp, 80 predicted proteins | sample 1670901 | NCBI WGS metagenome assembly OBEQ01 (sample SAMEA104232315, study PRJEB22302) | groundwater metagenome | biome: forest; feature: aquifer; material: groundwater | place: USA | collected 2011-08-07 | depth 5.4 m
AGTGTCGTTTGTTTGAATTGAACTTGAATTCTGTCCCTGTATATTAATAATAAACTTTTCTTTGTTTCCATAAAAAATATCATAAATTGCAAAAATAAAATTAAGTTTCTTATTTAGAAAAGATTTTTTTAATGCTAAATTACAACTCCATCCAATGTTCGTTGTCATAAAACCATTAAAAGAAGGTCCAAAATATTGAAATTGTATTTGAGTTTTTATATTATTAGGTAATAATAATTCATTATTTATAAAACCAGAATAAGCTAGTCCATTGGAATTGAATTTATATCCATTTATAATTCCATTATATTGTAAATATGAAATATTCCCAGTTACTGTTAATGCCCACCATTTTTTTATGTCAGATTGCAATAAAAAGGAATAAGAAGATATAGTACTTCCTGTGATATTTTGAATATTCCAAGTTATTTCTTTACTAATATCGTCTTGATGTGTATAATCCATTAAGAAATTATTTATATGAGAATAAGTAATAATATTAGAAAAATGATTTTTATAATTATGGGTAAATTCAAAAGTGTTGCTATACTCTGGAATAAGATAAGGGTTACCTTCTCCAGAAATATATGGATTGAAAAACCATTTAAAAGAATTTAATTGGTAATATTTAGGTCTATTTAATCTTCTATTATAAGATATTTGGAAAAGATTATTTTTAACTTTTGAGTATTCAACAATTAGATTTGGAAATAAATTAAAATATTCTTTTTTATATTGAAATGCAACCGTTTTATTTTTTTCACTAATATTCGTTAATTCCCCTCTTATCCCCCCTTGTATATTCCAAATCTTATTTTTTTTATTAAAATTAAGATAAGCGGCTGAATTCCTTTCATTATAGTTGAAATTATTAGAATATTTTACAGATGTTTCATTTTGATTGTTTATGTTTTCTAATATATATATACTTCCCATTTCTTGCAAACTACTTCTTATGCCTGTTTCGAAAATCAATGAATCAAATATAACTTTTTTATAATCAAGTTTTGTAACTAGAATGTTTATTTTAATATGGTCTAAATTAGTATAGTAAGTAGGTAAACTATTTTCAATATTATTATAAAAAAAGTGATTCTCATATTTACCATAATCATTTTCAATATAATTACTATAATCTGACGAAAAAGTTAATCCTGACCCCAAAGTGTCCAATTTATGAGCCATATTGAAACTATAATTATTAAATTTCCAATTGTCTGGCTCAACATTAATATACTTTAATCGATCATAAAGAGTATTATTATTCATTACCATATTTCCTTCACCATAACGAGATCTTGATGTTGAGTTACCGTCGATATAACAACCTAATTTATTTTTTTTATTTATTGACCAATCCATTCCTGATTTATAAGAATAACTATTACTTGTTATTTTTTCTGAATAGTTGTTATTAAAAATGGTGTTAGGATTGTTATTTACATATAATCTTGAATATTGATCAGTATATAGGTAATTACTAAAATTTTCGCCTAAATTACTGAAAAGTGCAATTTTTTTATTTTTGTAATTTAAAGAAAGGTCAGAAGCTTCTCGAAAATAAAATCCCTGCGATAAATTCTCATTAAAACTCCCACTAAAACCAATAATCTGATTTTTTTTTGTTTTAATATTAATTAATCCAGCAGTTCCTAATGCTTCATATTTAGAAGGAGGATTTTTCATTATTTCTATTTTTTCTAAATTATCAGCACTCATGCTTTTTAGAATATTTATTAATGCAATACCAGATATTTGTAGTATTCGATCATCTATCATTATTTTCCCACCAATTCTTCCTTGAATAAATATATTTCCATTCTCATCAATTATAATTCCTGGCAATTTGGTTAAAACATCAAAAATTGTATTTCCTGAAGCAACAATATTATTTTTCACATCTAAAACTAAATCTCCATTCTTATTTTTTAAAGTTTTTTTTATTGCTAAAATTGACACTTCATCTAAATTAACACTTTGACGTTTTAATATTGCATTGAAAGTTTTATTACAATGTATGCTATCAATGACAATCAATGGACTATATTTTTCTAAATAATGAGGTGATGAAGTTCTAATAAAATAGTTGCCTAATTTAATATTGCTAAACGTATATAAGCCATTTTCAGTTGATATTACAGCTCCAATAAACGAACTGTCTTTTTCATTTAAAACATGAAGAGTTAAGAAAGGTATGGGTGAATTCAATTCATCATAAATAACACCTGAAATATTTGATTGAGAATAACTAAAATTATTGAATGAAAAATAAAAAAATAAAAAATATTTTAATGTTTTGGAGAAAATATCTAGCATAATTGATTTTTTTAATAATTCTTTGCTGATTATTTTTAAAGCAAATAATATTTCGAAGCCCTACTTCGCAGTGAATAAGAAAAGTTCGAAAACCGGTAAGTTTTTAATAAAATTAACTTTTCTGTTTTAGTACCAAGACAGGCTTACCTCGGATTGTTTATTTTTAATAAATAAAAATAGTTGATATTACTCTCACGTAAATTGAAAAATATTGACTTAACTTATTTATACATGTAAAGCAGTAACTATTTTATTAATATTTAAAGTTTCTGTTTTTATATTTGCAATAGAATAACTTGGATTATTTATATCTTTTACCCAAGCAATTGTATAAAGACCTGAATCTACCGCAGATTTAATTCCTGAGTAGCTATCTTCAATTGCAATACAATCTTGTTTAGATACTTTTAATTTTTCCATTGTTAATAAATATGGTTCTGGATTAGGTTTGGGCAAAGAAACATGATTAATACAAGTAAATAATTCACAATAATTAATTAAACCTATATTTGTTAAATATGCTTTTGCGACATCTTCTCTACTACTTGTAACTATTGCATGCTTAATACCTAATTCAGATGCTAAATTCCATAGTTCAATAATATTTTCTCTAGGCATAATATCTTTAACATTTTCCTTTATAAAAGTAACGGCGTCTTCATACCAATTATCATATTCTGCCCAATATGTTTTCTTATCGGTTTCTTTTATATCATTTTTTGACAATAAATCTTTAAAAATATGTTTTGCTTCTCTACCTATAAAATCTTCGTGCCGTAAATCAAAAGTTAATCCATATTTTTCGCTTGCATTTTTAAACATTTTTGTTTTAAATTGGATGTCTTCACTCTCAACAATAGTACCATCTAAATCCCATAATATAAACTTATTCATTTCTTAAAATATTAATTGTTTTATTAATTGATTTTTTATAGCCATCTGGCATTTTTAAATTATTTATTTCATTTATTTCAAATAAACACACTTCTTTATGTTCATGACTAATCTTTATTTCTGACTCGTCTAATATTAAAGGATGACATAAATATGTAACAATAAAAACATTTACTTTTCCTAAAATGTTATATACCCAAACATCAATTAAAGAATGAATTTCTGCATCAATATTTAATTCTTCTTTAATTTCTCTTATAGCACAGATTTCGGCGCTCTCATTAATTTCTATTTTACCCCCAGGCAATTCCCATTCATCACGCTCATTTTTTAAAAGAACTATTTTATTATTGATATATAGAATACCTTTAATTGATATTGGATATTTTTTAGAAAAAAAATCACTAGGTAATATCTTAAATAATATTTTTTTTATAATATTCATATCTTTTCTAAAATAAATCCTTTTCGTTTCATAAAATTATCTGAAATTAAAACTCTCCACATTTCTCTGGAACCTTGAAACTCTTTTCTCCCGTGCAAAAATCTTCCGTTATTTATAATAAAACCTTGATTCTTTTTTAATTTTGTAAACAATTGTTTATCTAATATCAAACTTTCTATTTTTTCTAAATAAGGGTAGACTTTTGAATTGAAATAGCCAAATTCATCATTTCGATAGCGTAGATAAAAACTACCATCATTAATTCTTTCAATTATACTGCCTGTATGAGAAGTTTTCCCATCATTAAATATCACTGAATTTTGTTCAAAAATTGGATGATTTTCAATGTTAGAATCTTTTATTAAATCATTTATCATTGACTTAACGTCTACTAGTATTGATTCACCCCCATCTCCAGATTGATTTTTACAATAAAGAATTAATACATTAGGAGGATTGTCAAGAGAACTTCTGTCAGTATGTGGGAATAATGAAGATGTGGTTAAACCTTTATGACCAATATCGGCTTTTTCTTTATCAATTTCATTTTTTACAATTGTTATTCCATTTGAAATTGAATCTCTATGTTTATATATCTCTCCAAATTGCTTTGAAAATTCTAAAAATTCATCTTGATCAAACTCATGTTCAAAAAACACAATCCCATTTTTTGAAATTAGTTGTTGCAATTGATTAATTTTTTCCAATGGATATTGAAATATTTCCAAAGAATTACTTATTGTTTCTGCGGTCATTTTATTTATTTTTTTTTAAATATGGTTAAATAGAACTTGAAATGTTATTAATAGTAGTATTAGGATTTTCTGACATTTGACTTAATATCTCAATATAGGAATTCATCACTTTTTTTATAGTTTTTTTATTGAAAAGCTCATTTTTATAAAAACATCGTAATTCAATGAAGTTGGGATATTCTATTACTTCAAAATCTAACTCATATTCTACCTCCATGTTTAAATCTCCCATGTATCCATCTTTAGTATCCGATGGGTCTAAAGTGTTTTCAGTATAATTAATCATGTTAAGCGAAACAGGTGATACAAAATACTTCGAATAGTCAAATTGAATATCTAATTCTACTATTAATTTTTCTATTGGATAATCATGGTGCTTAATAGCATCAGTGATATTGTTTTTTGTTATTTTTAAATATTCTTTACAACTTTGATTTATATTCATCTTTGACCTCAACATTAATGGAGAAATAAAATAACCTATAATACCTCTTGTTTCTTCATTTTCCCTTTCAGAAAATGCACTGCTAATAATTATGTCATTTATTCTACACATTTTATTTATAAGTATATTAATGCTAGAAAGAAATATAGTATAAATACTAATGTTTTCAGAATTAGATAAGTTCTTTATTTTATCATTTAATTTTTTATTAATAAAAACTCTATATGCACCACCTGAATTTTTTCGATGAATTTTATATTCATGATCTTTTGGTAAATCAATTATTGGAAATTCATCACCTAATTTATTATGCCAGTATTTTTGATTAGTTTCTATAATTTCTGAAGTTAATTTTTCTTTTTGAAATTCTGCATAATCTTTATTCTGAATTTTAAGAATTTTAAGATTTGGTATTTTATTTGAGTTTAAACATTTATAAATTTCATAAAATTCTTCTTTTAAAATTTCATTCGACCATCCATCTGTCAAAATATGATGCATTACAAAATTCACTTTCCAATTTGTATCACCTATTTTAAAAATTGAAATTGAAAATAAAATATCTTTCTCTAAATCAAATGGATAACTTTCTTTTTCTGAAATAATTTCTTCAATTTTTTCTAGTTTTTTCTCATCATTTGCTAAATCATATAATGAGATATCAGCGTTAATTTTATCATGTATTTTTTGTTTAGGCTCACCATTTATTGTAATGAAATTTGTTCTAAAAGTTTCATGTCTTGTAATTAAAAATTTTAAAGTTTTATATAATGTATCAACATTGACTGAAAAATCTAATTCCAAAGTAAGGGATTCATTTTGAGTAGTTGATAATGGATTTAATTGAAAAATAAACCAAAGTCTTTTTTGATTTATTGTGCATTCATAATGCGCTTTAATTTCAGAAGGTTTTAATTTTAAATTTGAGGTTGTTGAATTTATTATTAAATTATCACTAAATTCAATAATCGTTGGAAGATTAAATATATATTGTAAATCTATATTTAATCCCATTTCATTATTAATCTTACTTAAAAGGTGCATCGCTTTTAAACTATGTCCTCCAAGTTCAAAGAAATTATCAGTTATACTTATTTTTGTTCTACCTAAAATAGCAGACCATAATCCAACGAGTTTTTCTTCAATCTCATTTCTGGGAGCAATATAACTATCAAAATTTAAAAAATCACACACATTAGGCTTAGGTAATAATTTTTTATCTATTTTTCCATTACTATTAAGTGGTATTGAATCTATATCAATAAAATAACTTGGAATCATATAATTAGGAAGTTTTTGCGTTAAAAACTCTCTAATTTCAGTAACATTTGTGGATTCTTTAGAAACTATATACGCTACTAATTCTTTTTCATTAATATTAAATTCATATATATCAACTATGACTGCATCAATAAATTTATAAGTATTTAAAATTGCTTCTATTTCCCCTAATTCTATCCTAATTCCTCTAATTTTTACTTGGTTGTCAATTCTCCCTTTAAATTCTATATTTCCATCGTTTAGTAACCTTCCTAGATCACCAGTTTTATATATTCTGTCTCCTTTTATAAAAGGGTTTGATTTAAATTTTTCATAAGTTAAAAGGTCGTCGTTTAGATATCCCCTAGCTACTCCACTACCTCCAATATATATTTCACCAAAATCACAAATAGAAAGTTGTTTCAAATTATCATCCAATATATATACTTGCGTATTTTCAATTGGTTTTCCAATTATATTATGACTTACCTCGTGTACATTTTCTAATACTATAGCGTCTATGGTTGTTTCAGTTGGACCATAATGATTATTTATTTTTGTAAACGGCAACTTCATTTTAAGCTTTTTCACTAAATTATCTTTAAGTGATTCCCCTCCAATACAAATTAATTGAAGTTTTTTAGATAAAACAAAACCTTTTTCAATACTTAATTCTAATAAAAAATTATTAATAAAACTTGGAGTACCTTGTAAAATATTAATTTCATTTACAATTAAAAAATCAATTAGATTAACAGGAGAACTTAAAACATTACTACTTGGGATAACAATCATTCCTCCGTTATTAAATGGGAGAAAAATCTCTAGTAAAGAAACATCGAAAACATTATTAGTAATAAAACAAGTTATTGGTAGGAAATTCAATAATTTTGTTTCAGCTATTATTCTACATGTTAAACTATAATGCTCAATCATTACACCTTTAGGTTTACCTGTTGTTCCTGATGTGTATATAATATAAGCTAAATCATTTGGCAATGCACTTTCAGTAGAATTATATTTTGAAAATTGATTTTGTTTAATTTGAAATTTTTCAAATTCTGCTTCATCAATTGTTAATTTACAATCTTTTATGATAAAATCATTTCTCTCTTTTGGGTGTGATGGGTCAATAGGTATATATACTCCTTTCGATTTTAATACACCTAATAAAATAACAATTAAGCGATCACTTTTTTCAATTTTTACTGCTATTAAATCTTCTGATTGAATTTGATGTTCTTTTTTTAAATAATCAGCAAATTGATTAGCTACTAGATTTAATTGATTATATGTTATTTTATTATTATTAAATAAAATAACAGTACCATTGGGCGTTTTTTCAACTTGTTCTTCAAATATATTAACTAATGTTTTTTGTGCATTAAGTTCTTTATTTTTGTTTATAAGTTTAGTTGTTGTGAATGGTTCTTCCATAATAATTTAGTGTTAGTATTTTGGTAAAAAAAATACATTTTAAAATTTTAACAACAAAGCTAATAAAATTATTTCAATTAAAAGGCATTTACTTTTATATTTAGTATTTTTCATACAATTCAATTGGTAAATCATCAGGATCAAAAATAAAAGTAAAACGCTTATTAGTTGCTTCATCTGTTCTAATATCTTCAAATGAGATTTTTTTATCATATAAAAAATTAATAACTAGTTCCAAATTATCTACTTCAAAACAAATATGTCTTAACCCTGTAGCTTCTGGTCTTGAAATTCTTTTTGGAGTTGATGGGAAAGAAAAAAGTTCGATAAGATATTCTCCATTTAAAGACAAATCAAGTTTAAATGAATCTCTTTGAATTCTATATTGTTCCTTTATTATTTTAAATCCTAGAATTGAAGTATAAAATAATTTAGATCTTTCATAATCTGAACAAATTATTGCAATATGATGACAACGATTTAATTTTAGCATAACAACTTTTAATTAATTCTTATTTGATGTTAATTTAAAGCACAAAAAACGAATTCGTAAAAACAAAGTACTCGCAATAATTATTAAGCTTATACATAAAGCAATCCATATACCAAAGGCATTTAATTTTAAAACAAATGCAAATAAATAAGCTAAAGGCATTGCAATTACCCAATACGATATTAAAGTTATAATTGTTGGAATTTTATAATCTTCAAGTCCACGTAGTATATTTATTGCAGTAACTTGAATACCATCAAATAATTGAAATAATCCAGCAACTATTAAAAGTTTGGATGTTAATTCAATAACATGAAAATCAGTTGAGAAATAAGTTGCTAAAAGTGTATTAAATGTTAAAAAAATTAATCCCATTATTCCCATTATAATACAGATTAAAACGAACGAAGCTTGATTAGCCAAAAAAAGATTTTTCAAATCTTTTTTTGCGTAAAAATTACTAACCCGAATCAATGCTACTCCTCCAATACCGCTTCCAAACATATAGGTAAATGAAGTTAGATGCATTGTAATACCGTGTGCAATTAGTTCTTCTTTTCCAATACTACCAACCATTAAAGCACATAATAAAAAAGAAGCAATTTCAAATGAAAATTGAAAACCAAAAGCTAATCCAGAATATAATAAATCTTTTAATTCAAGGAAATTAATTTTTGCGGTTTTTAATAATTTGCCAACATAATTAAATTCTTTACTATAATAAAGAACTGCAATAAATCCCATCCCCATTAAACACCTTGCTATAAAAGTAGCCCAACACGAACCCATGTAACCCATTTCAGGAAAACCAAATTTTCCGAAAATCAAACAATAATTTAATAAAATATTAATCAAATTACCAATTATACTAATTATCATAGCAACATTAGTGTTACTTAATCCTTCACAATATTGTTTGCCAACAAAATAAAAGGAGAGTGGTATTATCGAAAGTATTAACACTTTAAAAAATGGTTTTGCCATTTCTGTAACATCATAAGGTTGTTGCATGTAATCTAATAATTCTGTAGAAAAAAACAATACAATAAATAAAATAACACAAATTAAAAAGTTTAAAAGAATAGCATTTTTCAGTAAACTAACCTTTTTATCCTGATTACAATTTACTGAAGCACTTGCAATTTTAGGGGTTAATGAGTAAGACACTCCTATTGCAAAAACTAATAGAACCACAAATAATTGATTAGCTAATACGCAAGATGCTTGTGCAGTGTTACTGATTACGCCAAGTTTTCCTAAAAAAATTGTATCAACTATTCCAGTGACAATATGTCCAACTTGAGAAATTATTAGAGGTATTGCTAATTTTGATGTTACTTTTAAATGTTGCTTAAATAGCATTTTTAATTTTTTTAATTTATTATTTTATTCTATATAGCTATCGAATTATTCTTGATCGTAGAATTCTGCCCAATTATATTTATTTAAGACATTACTTTCTAAAACAAATATTGTACATACAGGGATTAAATTCCCAAATCCAATAAATATCGTTTTTTGATTGAAATTGAATAGAAAACCTTGAAATTGTTTGAATCAGAAAAACGTCTAGCAATCCAATTATGCACCTTATTCTGACCCTGAAAAGAAAAACCCCTTGAAAACATTACGTTTTCAAGGGGTTTTAGTACTCGGAGCGGGACTTGAACCCGCACGCCCATACAGGCACAGGATTTTAAGTCCGGCGTGTCTACCAATTCCACCATCCGAGCAGGACGACTTTTATTGAGCGGGAGACGAGATTCGAACTCGCGACCCCAACCTTGGCAAGGTTGTGCTCTACCAACTGAGCTACTCTCGCTTATATGTTATGTATTTACGAGCATCGCTTTGCTTCGGAGGACAAATGTATCAATTTTATTTTTAAAAAAAAGCTTTTCTGTCAAAAAAAGTGATTTTTTTTTCTTTTTATTTTAACCTCCAATTATTTTCTTGATTTCATTTAACTTCATTAAAGCTTCGACCGGAGTTAACGTGTTAATATCTATACTGATTAGCTCATCACGAATACTTTCAAGGACAGGATCGTTCATTTGGAAAAAACTTAACTGCATATCTGGACTTGAAATTGCTTTTTTGATTTTTTCTTTGGAATTTGACTTTTCTCCAATTTCATGTGACTCTTCCAATTGTGCTAACATCTTTGTTGCTCTATTCACAACATGACTCGGCATACCAGCTAATTTTGCAACATGAATACCAAAAGAGTGCTCACTTCCTCCTTCTATTAACTTACGAAGGAATAATATTTTTTGTCCAATTTCTTTCACTTGAACATTGAAATTCTTGACTCTATCAAATTGTTTACACATATCATTCAATTCATGATAATGCGTTGCAAACAATGTTTTCGCTCTTGCTTTAGGATGTTCATGAATGTATTCTGCGATTGCCCAAGCGATAGAAATCCCGTCATATGTACTTGTTCCTCTTCCGATTTCATCTAATAAGACAAGACTTCTTTCTGAAAGATTATTCAAAATACTAGATGTTTCATTCATTTCTACCATGAAAGTAGATTCTCCTGATGAAATATTGTCGGATGCCCCTACCCTAGTAAAAACTTTGTCTACTAACCCTAATTTAGCTGAGGAAGCAGGAACAAAAGAGCCCATTTGAGCCATCAAACAAATCAAAGCAGTTTGTCGTAAAATAGCACTTTTACCAGACATATTGGGCCCAGTAATCATTATTATTTGTTGAGAATCACTGTCTAAAAAAACATCATTTGAGATATATGATTCACCTGCTTTCAATTGTTTTTCAATCACAGGATGTCTTCCATCTTTGATGTCAATCACCAAAGAATTATTAACCAAAGGTCGAATGTAATTATTTTGTTGCGCAATAATTGAAAACGAAACCAAACAATCCAATTGAGCAATTAATATTGCGTTGTATTGAATTTGTTGAATGTATTTAGCCATCGAAACAACCAATTCTTGGTACAAACGCGCTTCTATTGCGTATATTTTTTCTTCTGCTCCGAGAATTTTATTTTCGTATTCTTTTAATTCAGGGGTAATATATCTTTCAGCATTCACTAATGTTTGCTTACGAATCCATTCTTCTGGTACTTTATCTTTATGCGTATTCGTAACTTCTAAATAATAACCGTAGACATTGTTAAAAGAAATTTTCAAACTTGGAATTCCAGTTATCGCGCTTTCTCTTTTTTGCATTTCATCCAAATAATCTTTTCCTAAAGAAGAAATCCCTCTTAATTCATCCAATTCTGCATGAAATCCATTTGCGATCACATATCCTTTTCCAACTTGAACTGCTGGTTCTTCTGTTAATGTAGTCGCAATTGCATTAATTAATTCTGTACAAGGATTTAATTGATCCGATATATTCTTTAAAGAGGAAACTTTTGCAGAAGATAAATCATTTCGAATGGGCATAATTTGAAGTAACGTTCTATTCAATTGCATTACTTCTCGAGGATTCACTCTTCCAACTGCGACTTTAGAAATCAATCGTTCTAAATCACCAATTTCATTCAGATGTTCACTTAATGAATTGGCCACCTCTTCGTTCTCTTTCAAAAAAGAAACAGCATCCAAACGATCTTTAATTGGTTTTTCATCCTTTAAAGGGAGAACCATCCAACGTTTTAACATCCTACCTCCCATTGGAGTGACGGTTTTATCAAGAATATTAATTAAAGTCGTAGCGTTTTCATGCGGTGAATTAATCAACTCTAAATTTCGAATCGTAAAACGATCTAACCACACATATTTCTCTTCTTCAATTCGTGAAATAGTTGTAATATGACCTAATTGACTGTGTTCCGTTTCCGATAAATAATGAAGAATAGCACCTGCAGCAATGACTCCCAAATTCAAATTTTCAATTCCAAAACCTTTTAATGAATTGGTCCCAAAATGCTTATAAAGAGATTCTTCCGCATAATCTTTGGTGAAAATCCAATCGTCTAATTTAAATGTGTAGTAATTTGATCCGTGAGAATCTGTAAAATCTTTGCTTCTATTCTTTTGAAATAATATTTCTTTCGGTTCAAAACCTTGAATTAATTTATCGATGTATTCACTCGTTCCTTGAGCGATTAAATATTCACCGGTTGAAACATCTAAAAAAGAAATTCCATGTTCTTTCTTGTCGAAATGAATAGCGCATAAAAAATTATTCTTTTTTTGATCCAATACTTGATCGTTGAAAGAAACACCAGGAGTAACTAATTCAGTAACTCCTCTTTTCACAATTGACTTCGTTAATTTCGGATCTTCCAACTGATCACAAATAGCAACTCTTTGTCCAGCACGCACTAATTTAGGTAAATAAGTATCGACAGAATGATGCGGAAAACCAGCCAATTCAATTGTTGCAGCAGCTCCATTTTTACGTTTGGTTAATGTAATTCCAAGAATTTTAGACGCTTTGATCGCATCTTCCCCGAAAGTTTCGTAAAAATCTCCCACCCGAAACAAAAGCATAGCATCTGGATGCTTTCTTTTAATTTCATTGTATTGCTTCATCAACGGTGTCTCCACAACTCCATTTACTATTTTTTCCTTTTCCTTAGCCAATGCTTATGATATTAAATTTCAACACTGTAAATGTACATAGGAAGGTCGTTGAGTTCAAAAGTTATTAGGGGAATATTATTAACAATTTAGACTTTAAGATAAAAGACTACAAGATGAAAGACTTGATAAATGGGAATTAAGAAAAAATGCAATGTGTAGAAAAAAAAACAAGTCTTGAAATCTTTAATCTTGAATCTTACTGTCTAATTATTATCTTCGCACCACATTCATCAAACAAAAATGAACAAAAAATTAAAACTCTGGGAATTAGATCGAGTATCTGAAGAAGAATTCAAACAACAAAAAAAGTTTCCGATCATTGTGATACTTGATAATATCAGAAGTTTAAATAATATTGGTTCTTTCTTTCGTACTTCAGATGCATTCAATGTAGAGAAAATTTATTTGTGTGGAATTACAGCAACTCCACCTCATCGCGATATTCAAAAAACAGCTTTAGGGGCAACAGAATCCATGATTTGGGAACACAGAGAATCTACTATTGAATTGGTAAATGAATTAAAATCTCAGCAGATCAACGTTTGCAGTATTGAACAGGCTGAAAAAACCACTTTTTTACAAGATGTTCCTTCTTTGCCGAAAGGAAAATATGCGTTAGTTTTTGGAAATGAAGTCGATGGTGTTGATCAAGAAGTGATTAATTCTTCTGATTACATTATTGAAATACCGCAATTTGGAACGAAGCATAGTTTGAATGTGAGTGTTTGTGCTGGAGCGGTTTTGTGGGAATTTGCTAAGAAGAGTATATAAGCCCTCGCCTTCGATACAAAAATGAATAGCGCTGCGCTTATTCATTTTCACTCAGTCCAGGGCAACCATTTTTACCTCTGATTACGATGCCAAGGTTTGATGTGGAATGTTGCTACGCTTATTTACAAGATTTTTTTTTCAAACCATCCCTACGTTGGCATTCTAGAAAGATCGATGCATGATGACGAACTGGACTGAGTGATTTTTAATTTTTCGCAAGAAAAATCAAAAATTGTATCGAAGGCGAGTGAGTTTTAATAAATATCCCCAAAATCTGTTACCTTTTTAATTTTTAGACATTACAAATAAGAAAACTAAGTTTTCAAAAAATTAATGTAGATTTAAAAAATAATTACATGACTAAATTATTACCAATTGTTTTTTTACTATTTTGTTTTCAATTGAAAGCACAGGATTCTTTGTCTGTTGACTTTTATTTGAATCAAAAACATACTGTTTATCCATATCCTGAAGAAATTAATAATTTCTATTATTGGAATACACAATTTCAATACGAACAGGACGAAAATGGATTAATAATAACAAATAAAAATTATGATTCCACCTATACTCCATATACTTCTAGAAAAAAACAACATCAACAAATAATTAATGATTTTATTGAATTTAATGACTTTAATTTTGACATTCCACCACTTTTAGACTCACTTCCAAACGGTATCTATATTCGATATTTTAAACCAATACCATATAACGATACAGATACAATAAAATATCTCAAAAATAAAGTTTCAAGTATTTTTCATATCGAAAATAATATATTACATGGAAGGGTAATATGGTTTTCTCCGATAGAACAAATACCTTTCAAAAAAGGCTTTTATAAAAATGGTAAAAAAGAAGGTGAATGGAGTATGAAAACAAGTTTTGAAGAAAATCTAACTCTTAAAAAAAGAAAAGAAGGAAAAAATACAAATAAAATTAAATTCTATAAACCTATACCTTATACAACATTTAACGAAACAAAATGCACCTTCAAAAATGGATATTTGCACGGGATTGAAACCACAAAATTTTACGACCCATCCATAAAAGATACGATTACTTTTATTTACAATTATAATTTAGGTGTGAAAGAAGGTGCTTATTTTCATTCATTAAATAAAATAATATTATCTCAAGGCAACTATAAGAATGATATGCCTTCCGGTGAATGGTTTTTTTATAACTGGAAACTCCACAAACCAAAAAGCAAATTCAAATATGACATTGAGAATAGAATACTAATAGAACATTTTAAAGTAAATGATGAATTACTAAATGGTAATAGTCCTGTAATTCGATTAAACTATGAAAACCTTCCGGTTAATCATGATAATTCGTCAAAACATTATGACCCTTTTTATTATAATAACAAAAATAGGAAAGAAATCATGCCCACTTTTTTAAATAACTCTTTCAATTTTTATTACAGATTATTTGTTAAAAATGAGTCAAAGTTATTTAATGTACTAATACCATTTAATGGAGGAGGACAGTATATTCATTATAATAATATCTATACAAATTATTACACTTTTAATTTCAACGAATATGAGCGTTACTATCCAAATGGCCAATTATTTTTAAAATTTAAAACTGTAAACGGAAATCTTGAAAGAGAAAACGACACTATTTTTAGAGAAAATGGTCTTCCTATGAACATTGTCAATTATTTTGATGACAGAAAAGAATACGAACAAAAATTTATAGATACATTAGGTAATTTAGAGCAACACATTCTCTTTAATGCACAAGGTCATCAAATAAAAATTCTGTTTCCAGCAGAATTAACAGTCAAGATTGATACAATGAGAATAATTGAAGGCAATACGTATATCGCTGAAGAAAATTATCAATACAATATCAAAAATGAAATCAAAACTTATCGATTGAATGATGAAATTTCACTAAAAGATCAAGACAGTGTCTATTTAACCGGGAAATACGATGAAAAAACATCTAGTATCATTAGTAAAACAACTTACTTTCCAAAAAAACACAAAGGAACAATTACAAAAACAATTGAGGAAAAATTTGCCTATTTAAATGCAATATTTCAACTTGACACCATCCTTAAAACAAACAATTACTCAGAAATAATAACAATGGGGCAGTTATCATTTAGATATTCAAAAAAAGACACTTTAAATGTAAATAATTGCTATTATTCGAATTACAATAAATTAATTGACACCTCAAATCAACAGATTAAATATAACTCTTACTATTTAGATTTAGCTGATTTTAATAATTCCAAAAACGGCTCAACCCTATTTTATAGAAACAAACCTTTCACTGGAAATTTATTCCTTCACCTCCATTCATCTTTTCAAAAAGTGATTAAAACTACAACTGGAATTCACATATATTTATCCAAAAAAGAAAATCACGAAGTACTTTTAAATCAACTTTTACGACCTTTAACTTATTATATTCCTACAAAAATAACGAAAGAAACCTTAGACCCTTTCAATAATTTCAAAGAATCAAACACTGTATTTCCTGAAAAATTTTACAATGCAACGTTAATCAAAATCCCACTAAAAAATGGGTTATTTGAAGGTGAAACAACTATTAAAAATGGGTTCGATTCAATTTTAGCGAATATTTCATTTACAGAAAATGAAATAAACGGATCGGTAGAAATTTATTCATATTATCCGCAATTTCGTTACTATAATTCAAATGGACACCTAGGATTTAATCCGTCTGAGCCAATCTACTTTATGTCTGAAAAAAACGAATTTTTACATAGTAATAATTATCACTATTCTATCTCCTTTGATAAAAACAATGACACAATTAATATCGGTAATTATAAATATGGCAGACCTACTGGAATAAATAGTAAATTCACTTTTAATAAAATTACAAAAACAAAATATGACGAAGGCCTTAAAAATGGAAAAGAAATCATTTGTGATTCAAATCATATTGTCCTCGCTGATCTAAATTATGAGAATAATGAATTAAATGGAGAAGCTTTTTTTTATTTCACATCAGGATCATTGTTTCAAAAAGCAAAATTCAAAAATGGAAAATTAATTGACAGTCTTTTTGTTTACAAATTAGATAAAACACTTGATAAAATTATACTGTATGACACCAATTATTTTCAAAAAGAAATGATATTTCAAAACGGGAAAGCAGTTAAAGAAGTTACTAATAATACAACGCAAGTACGCTCCTTAATTTATTGCGTAAACACTTCAAATAGCCAACCCAATGATTCAACAATTACAACTGAAGTATGTATGTTTTACGAACAAAATCGATATCCTAACCCGTATAATAAATTAATTCATTCACATTTTACAGAGGAACAATTTAATAATTCCCCCTACAAAACAATTGCTGCTGTCTCTGAATATTTCTCAGATCTAATTCCATTAGAAATTGATTGTTATACAAAAGAATTTGACGAAAATGGAAAAATTTTAAAAGAAGGAGCCTTTGGAAAATCTAAATTCCATTCATATTCAGCTATCAAAATTGGTTTATGGAAATACAATCCACCTTATCAAAATTCTTACACTGTGTTTTATCACGATACACTTGTGAAAATAAATGATTCACTCTCATTTAATTCAAAAGGTATATTCACAGATTTAGATGCTGCTGGTATTCCTATTTCAAAAAGACACATTATAGAAGATCAGCAGCTTTACAATTGTGGTCAAAATGAAACATACGATATCAACACCTATTATGTAATTTATGAGAAAGATTCATCACAGCATTTAATAAATGGTTTTGTCAAATATTATTACACCAACGGAGTGAAACAAAGCGAAGGAATTAATAAAAACGGATTACCTACAGGGATTTGGAAATACTACAATGACAATGGTTCACTAAGAGAAATAGGTCGATATATAAATGGTGAAAAACACGGCAGATGGTTGAGTGGTGATTTGTCAAAATTTGCTTATTTAGGAGACGTCTGTTTAGATATGAAAAATCCTGAACAAGAAGAACTCCAGAAAATACTAGAAAATAGGTTAAGGATTAATGAAACTTATTTTGAGAATGGAAAAATTACTTTAAGGAATTATTTTGAGATTAATAAGTGACCCAGCCCTCGCCTTCGATACAAAAATGAATAGCGCTACGCTGTTCATTTTCACTCAGTCCAGGGCAACCATTTTTACCTCTGATTACGATGCCAAGGTTTGATGTGGAATGTTGCTGCGCTTATTTACAAGAATTTTTCTTCAAATCATCCCTACATAGGTATTCTAGCAACATCGATGCATGATAACGAACTGGACTGAGTGATTTTTGATTTTTCGCAAGAAAAATAAAAAATTGTATCGAAGGCGAGTGAGCTTTTATTATAAGGCATCATCTCTATTCGAATATTCCAAAATATCTCCAGGCTGACAATTCAATGCTTTACAAATTGCATCAAGCGTTGAAAAACGTATTGCTTTTCCTTTTCCTTGTTTTAAGATTGAAAGGTTTACTACGGAAATATCTACTAACTCGGCTAGATCTTTTAGCTGCAATTTACGCTTGGCAAGCATTACATCTAAATTTACAATTATTGACATATTCTTCCAATTAAATAGTTAGAGACTCTTCGAACAATTGAAAGAATTTATCCGTGTTTTTCTTGTTTTTATTCCAAGAATAGCCGAAAATAGTCGCTGATATAAATTTTATTTCTGACTGATTATTTCCAATTTCTTTAATTTCAACGTACATGTTTTCTCCCCAAGTTAAAAAATTAGGGAAAGTGGTTGCTAAAAGTTGAAAGCTTTTTCTATCAGTATCTGCTAAGTAAAAATCTGATTCTTCGATCACTTCTAACAATTTTTCATAAAGTAAATCTTTAGAAATTTCAGATTGATCAACTCTTACTTCTTTACCTAAAAAGAAATTCATTTTACTTAAAATCCATGATTTGAAATATAATTTCCTCCTAAAAATTAAACTCAACACTAGCAGTAATTCAACAGATATTGACACTGATATGATTAATACATTGTAAAATGTCAATCCATATTCTTTAACAATTCGATACATTTCATGAAAATTGAAAGCAAATAGTAGGATCAATATTGCTATTAAAATTAATTTATTCTTTTTCATAATTTAAGCTTTTAAATTCATACTATCTTTTTCAAGACAATTCACAAATTCAGTATTGTTATCTATTGAAAAGGCAATTTTATTAAACACTTTTCTTTTTCCATATAATCCCAAAAGGGCATATTCTTTATTGAGAGAAATTAATACATTATGACTGACTAAATCACCAAAAGGAGACAATTTAATTAATCCATTTTCTACCTCAATATCTTTTGAATAATTTTCAATTGAAATTATATCAGTCAATAAAATAGTTGTTTCAGCAAGTATCCCAAATCGTAAATGGACTACATCATTTTCAATAGAAATAAATCTTCTTTGAATTGATTTAATAAATCCAAACACCAATAAAGCAGAGTAAATACTTAAGAAACTAGCAATCCATGAACCCATTACGCTCCACTTAGCAATTAACAGATGAAGAGCAAATGTTTCAACTCCGATCATCAAAATCAAAGCATATAAAATTGCTATTATCCCGGTATTCTTATGATATGCATATTCATTTTCTTTCGGTACAACTTTTCTCCAACAAAATAAGCCGTAATAAAAAGTTCCAATTTCAGTGGCAAGAAATGAAGCAAATCGTCTCGGGAACAATTCTTGAAAAGAGCTTTTTATAATGGTGAAAACATCTTGATTAATCTCCTTATTTTGTTTAAATACTACTTGAGCTTTCCTAATTCTCAATATTAGAAAGAAGAGAACAAAAAGTTCAAAACATGGCAGAATATAATGAAAAACAAAGGTTAATAGTTGTTGATTTTCTTTTGGCAACACCAATGATGCGATGTAAGTACAAACAATAAATAAGATGTAAACTGTTTTGTTAGAAATTTTAGATGTGCGAATTAACAAAAAGTAAACCAAGGGAGCGATGATCAACAAATCAAAGGTTATCCCGAATGACAAAGCTGAAGGATTTAATTTAAACAGTGAAGATTTTACAATATAAATGGAGGAAACTACAATCAGGATAGGGATTCCGAAAGATATTAAATTTCGAAAACCAGAATTCTGTGCTGTAAATTGAATTGCTTTCATACCTTATCTTTTTTACAAAGGTAAATTAAAAACATTCACAAACAACGATAAACGATAATTAATTAATCTTTTATGATAAATTATTAAATGAGAAACAACACTTTGAGCTTAGTATAAAAAATAAACAAACCCCCTAGATTCATCAGAAACAGCTTGATAAATCATCAATATAATAACAGCTACGGAAACTGCTTGCCAATACATCGGCATTTTGGTAAAAGCATTTTCATACATCGCTTTCACTTTTTGCGGTAACCAATGAATGATAAAACCTGAAAGCATGATGATGAAAACAACTTGGTACGTCCAAATGACTTTTCCGAAGGTTGCTAATGTGAAACCGAATCCTGTCCAAACGTGATGTAGAAATTCTAAAGGGGCATCATTTTCTTGCATGATGAACCAAATTCTTGTAAACGTAATGAAGTTAAACGTGATGAAAATTTTCCAAAAATGTGTCAATTTCCAAGTACTGTTTTCATACGGACTAATCTTTTTCCAATGGTTGAATAAAATTAATGCTAATCCATTCATTGTTCCCCAAATTACAAAGTTAACACTTGGACCGTGCCATAAACCACCAACAACCATCGTTATCAATAAATTCAAATCACGATGAATGTACTGCTTGAAAGATGGAATAAAAATTACGATTAGTAAAAAAGATGAAGTTATTCCAATATAAATAAAGATTAATTCATACCAACGAGTGATAAAAAGTAGAAAAATGAAAATTAAAAAAGTACTGATATATGTTCCTAAGCCACCCGTTTTATTTCCTCCTAATGGAATATACAGATAATTTCGAAGCCAAGCACCTAACGAGCGATGCCATCTTCTCCAGAAATCGGCCACATTGATTGCTTTGTAAGGAGAATCGAAATTTTGAAATAATTTAAAGCCCATTAAACGAGAAACACCTGTTGCAATATCTGTATATCCAGAGAAATCACCGTAAATTTGCAGCGAATATGCCCACATAGCTATAATTCCTAAAAATCCAGGATACGATTCTGGTGCATCGATAATAACATCTACAAAATGAGTTGCTATATAATCTGCAAGAACTAATTTCTTGATTAATCCTTTGACAATTTGAATAATCGCCCAACTGAAATCGTTTTTATTTAAAGAATAAGGTTCATTTATTTGAGGAATAAAATCTTTTGCTCGTGCAATTGGTCCCAATAAAATATGTGGAAAGAAGGTAATGAAAAAAGAATAATCAAAAAAGCTCTTTACTGGTTCAATTTCTTTTCTATAAATGTCAACAATGTAACTGATACTTTGAAAAGTAAAGAATGAAACACCCGCTGGAACAATAATTTTATCCACTAATGAACCCGAACCTGAAAAACCACTTGTCCATTGTGCAAAATAATTCAACGCTTTGAAATCAGTATGGAACATTGCATTAAATGATTCTGTAAAGAAAAAAGCATATTTAAAATAAGCGAGAATGAGAACATTTAAAGAAACTGTAAAGATCATTATCGTCTTTTTCCCTTTCACTGATTCGGTTTTAAAAATTCGATTGGCCGATAAATAATTAAAAACAATGGAAAACGAAAGAATCAAAACCGAAGCTCCAGACGTTTTAAAATAAAAGAACAAACCAATCGCTGTAAAGAAAATAGTTTTCATCATTTTCTTTTGATGTGTCAACGAAAAAACTACCATTACCAATAAGAAAAACAACCAAAAATCGAGTTGTGTAAAGCTTAAAGCAAAACCTTGTCCGTGACCAAAAGAAAATAATTTTTCTAACATTCTTATTTTTTTCGTTTAAGTTTTTGATTATCCATTTGCTCCAACCATTTCATGAATGCGTCAAAATATAAATCTCCCTTTAAGTGATATCCAATTGTTGTAAAATGAACTTTATCAGGTTTCATTAATCCTTCATCTTCCCAAGTTTTAGACGAACCTAATTCTCCCATTAAACCATATAAATCCCAAACAGGACATTGGTATTGAATCGCTAATTCTTTGATTACTTCACGTTGACGATCAATGTTTTTATTTAGATGTTTTTTCAAATAATACGAATCATTTGGAACCGTTAATAGAATGGCACAATTCGGATTTGCTTTCAAAACGATTTGTATCATTTTCTCTAAATTTGCTTTGTATATTAAAGGATCAAACTTATCGAACGGTACGTTTGCATCATTTGTCCCAACAGAAAATGCGAAAAGATCGGGTTGTGATTGTCTCAATTGTTCTTCAAAATTTCCACATTCAAGATAGGTAAAAAGAGCTGCACCATTTACTCCAATTGCTGTATACGAAATTCCAGGTTGCTGATTAGTTAATTGAATTCCAGAAATTTGAACATCAAAAGGTTTCACTCTGTTTCGATTCATCTTTAAATCAAAAGAGTCGATACAATCTGCAAAAAATATATCTGTATAACCAATTTCAGGATTATCTCTACGCTCTATAACACAGGTTTGAATTTCTCCAAAATTAAAATCATACGGAAATTCACCTTTGTTATGAAAAATTCGAACCCTTGAAAATCCGGGTTTAACATCTGATTTATCGTATCTGAAATGTAAATCGATGAGTGAGTCTGAACATGTAACAATTGCACCTAATAAGCCATAATTCAATTCACAAAATTCTTTCCCAACACTACGATATGATTTCCATGAATTAGAAGAAGAAAATTCATAATTAGCCGGATTATTCGATTTTGCGAGATCAAAAGGAAATAAAAATCCTCTTTCCCCTGGAACACCTTCCCAAGTTGTTTGCATTTTTGTTCGAATATCGTGAGTGTAAACATCCGCCTGTAAATGTGAACCTCCTATATGATAAAAGTTTAATTTACGATCCTTTTCATACACCATTTTACGAATGTTCAAATATAAATTTTGCCAATTTGGACTTAACTCAGTGTAAAATTTAAAAACATTTTGATCAAAATGTATAAAAGGATATTTCGATCTCAATGAAGTATCCATGTTGTAAAAATCTGAATACTCGTACTTATCAAGCGTATCATTATAACGTGTAAATAATTGCGCCATTGAAGCACAAGATACAAGTGAATAAATACATGTCAATAAATAGATTATTTTCAAAATTATATTTCTTTTATTTATTAAACTTTTACTCAATTTCATTACGGATTCAACAGCTTCCATTTCGCAAATTCTGCTTCGAAGGCATCGTAAAACATTTGCGACGCAATACTTGCTCCTTTGTTACTAAAATGAATATAATCCTTTCCTGCTAATCCACTTTCTACCCAACTTACCATTGAATTTAATCCTCCCATTGCTGTAAATAAATCCCAATAACCCGCATTTTCATTGCCTGCACATCTTTTCATTTGAGCAACAACATAGGGTAATAATTTATAAGATTCATATATTCCACCAGTAAATTTTGACATATCACTTGGTCCAATCACAATAATAGCAGTAGAAGGATTCAACCGTTTTGCCATTCTAATTTGAGCTTGAAATTGTGAAGCAAATCTTCGAACCGAAGCACTGTCTTTAAAAAAGGGAACCGAATTTCCTCCAAATTGAAGAATCATTAATTCACTATTTAAGTCATCGTACATTTTTACATTTACACCGCCATCCATAGAACCAAAAATTGTTCCACTACATCCTCGCATACCGATATTATCTACTTGAACACCGTAATCGCCTTCCAACGAAAACCCACAAATTGTTGGACTAATAGCACTTGTAAAAACATATTTTAATCGACCAGCACTCGTTGAAAAACTCAAAGGTAAAACATGGTATTTTCCGTCTTTTATTAAACTGTCTTCGTGAATTAAATTTCCATTTTGATACACTTTTACACCACATGGTTTGATACAACTAGAATAGTACATTTTCACATTATTGTACGTCCGAGCCCTACTGTGAGCACTGTGAGAAGGTTCAATTTCAATCCACGCTTCTTTAATTGTTTTCGCATTTGCAATTTGGAGACTATCGTAAATTTCTTCCGTAAAACGAGCAGCTGAACCCATTACTCCATATCTTCTATTTTTCAATTTTGTACCACCAAAGCAATTAAATCGAGAAAAATTTGGAGAACACGTTTGTACAAAAGCGAGTGTTTGATACACATTCATTGCAGGAATTAAACCAGGTCCATTGCCTCCAAATTGATTTTGAATCCGTTGTCGAATATAGGACGTCATCCGATCACCTTCGATTTGAGAATCGCCATAATGCAAAATATGAAGTTTGGTTTTTAAAGATGCTACTTTATCCAATTTATCAAAAAACAGATTTAAACTCGCTCTAGCACCTGGAGTTAAGTGAATATCTGACGTACTTTCTTCCGATAAACTCCCTCCTTTTGGAGCACCTAAACCACCATTTGAATTATTGACATGTTTTTTAAGAGGATTGATGTTTTTTGTGGGCAATAAACTTGTTGGTTCATTTAAACCAAGATCTAAGTTAGATGTGTCAATTAAAGCCACAATCTTAGAAATATCTTTTTTCTCTTGTTTTTTAGGTGTTAGAAAATCCTGTTTTGATAAAAAATGAATTTTTGTTCCACCAATTGAATATCCTTCTTCAGGCGCAAAATACATGACAGGTGACAGCAACAACAAAATAGCTGTCATAAAAATAAGTACCTGATATGCTTTTATTTCTTTCAAAAACGAATTTAATCTACAAATATAAGTAGGAGAATCTCAGAAAGAAATGAATTAGTTTTAAATTGTACACAATGGAACGTGAAGAAAATAGGAAAAACTGATTATATTTGTTCTCCATTATCAAAATATTAATTAACGATAGCTTTACTTTCCTAAACATTATTTTAAATAAAAATATGTTAAACAGTAAAGTTCTCCACTTTATATTTTCTATTTCTTGTTTTTTGACTTTCAATTTTTTGTTTGCTCAATCACCCAATTTCAAACATTTCACAGTTGAAGATGGATTACCAAGTTCTGAGTGCTATCAGGTTTTACAGGATAAAAAAGGATATATTTGGATTGCTACTGATAAAGGAGTTGCAAGATATGATGGTGTAAAATTTCAACATTTTACAAAAGAAGATGGTCTTCCAGAGAATTGTATAATTCGAATGTATGAAGATCCTAAAGGACGAATTTGGTTTGCGGGAGTTTCAAATAAAATTGCGTATTTCGAAAACAATAAAATTTCCTGTTTAAAGATCAATAATCAATTTTCTCAAAAAAAAGAATTCGGGATTATCAATTCAATGGCCTTTTGTCATAATACCTTATGGATTGGTATGTATGGAACTTCCTCTATTTATAAAGTCACTTTCTCAAAAGAAAAAAACTCAAATACACTTTCTTCAAAAAAAAATAATCTCTCAAAAAAACAAAAATTAATCGAAATAAATCAGTACAAAAAGATCGTCGGTACATACATTATTAAATTGGAAAATGATGAACTTATACAAGGGTTTGCAAACTTTAAAGGTATATCTTATACTAATATTTATTTCATTACTCCAACTAAAAATTATTCGACTAAAAATGCGTTTTCAACCATAGTCGGAGACCTTACCAATGTTCGAATTACAGCTTGTACTGACAAACATTACTTGTTAAATTATAACAATAATATTGTCAAAATAAATCATCGAAATGGGAAAACTATTCAAAAAATGTTTGTCAATCAAAATATAAATTACTCATTATCAGATTCGAAAAATGGAATCTGGTTAGGTACCAATAAAAACGGAGTTCTCTATTATCCAAAAGGTGACATCGAGAATTCCATTCCTTTTCAGTTTTTAAAAAACAAAACCGTTTCCTGTATTATGGAAGATCGAGAACATGGGTTTTGGATCAGTACCATAGATGATGGGATATTTTACTTGAAAGATATTCATTTCTTTCATTTAACAAAACTGAGCAGTAAAAAAGTAAACACACTTCTCTATCATGACAGCACATTGTTTGCTGGACTTGACAATGGGTATATCGTCCATTTTAGGAATTCTATTTTAACAGAAACAAACGCCAATGCGATCCCGTTTAATATAAATTTCATTACTAAAATAACACCCTATACTACCCATTCAATAGCTGTAGGAAGTACAAATGGTTTTGGATATATGGATTTAAAAACAAATACCTGTAGTTGGATTAAAACCTATTTTCCACCATTGCTCAATATAAAATCTATAATCTCCACAGTTTTTTTTATTAAAAGCAAAGAAAAAAACACCTACTGGATTGCTCACTATACTTCTTTAATAAAAGTATTTGACAACAATAAAACAAAACACATTCCTTTCAAACACCGCATTTATTCACTAGCAGAGGATGATCAAGGGATTCTTTGGTTGGGTGGTGTAAATGGTTTATACTGTTACCATAAAGGTGCATTTGTTTTCCATGGAAAAAAATCTATCGCTTTGTCTGGTAGAATTAATGATCTTCAAATAAAAAACAACACCCTTTGGGCAGCTACAAAAAACGATGGTGTAACTATCAAAAAAGGCAATCAATTATACGACATCACAACAAAAAATGGGTTAAACAGTAACATTTGTCAATCTGTTTTTCTTGAATCTGAAAAAATAGGATGGGTAGCAACAAACAAAGGTGTATCGAAAATTACAGTGACCAATTGGAAGCCTTTCAAAATAAAAGTAAAAGCATATAGCTCAAGTAATGGGTTGATTTCAAATGAAGTAAATGATATTACTAAACATGGAAACATCGTTTACATTGCTAGTAACAAAGGTGTTACTTGGTTTAATGAACAGAAAGTGAAACCAAATCGAACGGCTCCCCCGATTTATATAACCGATGTCGAAATTAACAATTCTGATACAACCGTTTTTTCGACCTATCATCTTCCTTATCACAAAAATAAAATCTCATTCAATTTCATTGGACTCACGTACAAAAGTGAAAGCAATGTTGAATACAAGTATCGATTGCGTGGATTAGACAATACATGGACAAATTTCAATTATGCAAAAGCTAATTTTTACAACTTATCACATGGAGATTATACCTTCGAAGTGATTGCTAAAAACAACGACGGTTATTGGAGTAAAAATCCAGCACGAATTGATTTTATAATATCTCCACCATTTTGGCATACTTGGCCTTTTAGAATAATAGCTGGAATCTCCTTTTTAGCCAGTATTTACTTTTTCATCAAGTGGAGAATCAGCAAAGTTGAAAAAAGAGCACTTGAAAACTCAAGACTATACCAACAAACGGTAGAAATGGAAATGAAATTCTTGAGTTCTCAAATGAATCCTCATTTTACTTTTAATGCGATGAATTCGATTCAATATTACATGTTGGAAAACGAGCCTGAAAAAGCTCAAAAATACTTGGTGAAATATTCCAAATTGATTCGGAAAGTTCTCGAAAATAACATGAAGAAATATGTGCCCATTTCAGAAGAAGTAGAAATGTTAGGTTTATACATGGACATTGAATCTGTACGATTTGAGATTCAATTTGAATATGAAATACAGATTTCAGAGGAAGTAAAAACAATGAATATCTCAATTCCTCCAATGATTGTGCAACCATATATTGAAAATGCAATTTGGCACGGGATATCTCATAAAAAAGAAATTCAAGGAAAAATAACAATTTCCTATCAATTGTTAGAAGATAAAATAAAATGTTCTGTTGAAGATAATGGTATTGGAAGAAAAAAATCCAAAGAATTAAAAACTGGTAAAACGAATAAAGAATCGTTGGGAATGTTGATTACACATCAACGATTGCAACAACTACATTCTGAATCAGAAATGGATATTGAACCTGAGATTATTGATTTGGTAGATGAGAATGGAGAAGATTGTGGAACGAAGGTTGTGATTTATTTGCCGTTTGTATCTTTGTCGAATTAAATATTTTCACCTAATAGAATTTTTATTATATGTTAAATGCTTTTTCCATTATTAATTGTTCACCTCTTGAAATACCATTCTTAGTTGCTAAAACTTGCCAATGAGAAACGGCTATTTTTACATCATTAATAATTGTATTCATTTCCTTCTCACTTAATCTAAAATAGACACCAACACTTTTCGCAAGATCATAATCAAGTGCATTGTTTTCTGTATCAAATGAATCCAAGTAGGTTCATACGAGAAACTAAACGACTTTCTTCCTTTTTCTTGTTGCGCTGATAAGATTCCAATACATTTCGGTTCTACCATTCCAAACCAATCTGCATATACCCATATATCTGTTTTTCCTGCCATCTACTAATTATTTCCCGATTAATTCCAAATCCTGCAATTTTCTACCGAATTCATCATCTGCTGCTAGTTTTAAAAAATCATCTTGAAGTCCCAACACTCTCAACACATTAAAATAAGCCCCCATTGAAACGCTAGCATTTCCCTTTTCAACTTGATACAAGGTACTTCGATCAATTCCTGCACGCTCTGCAACTTCTATGGTTGTCAGCTTTCTTCTTTTTCGTGCCAATTTGATATTTTCGCCTACTTGTTCCATTATCTTTTGAAACTTTGGCAACAAAGCGTTTTTTTTAGATCGCATAAAATGTTGTTTATTTACAACAAATACAGCATAAATGTAGATAATATACAACATTTATTATGTTAGATTAGATTAGGGATTTAACGATGTTGAGAAGAAATTACAAGAATCAATCCAGTTAACACATATTATTTTGTAGAGATCATTTAACTCATAACTTGAGATTATTGATTTGGTAGATGAGAATGAGGACGGTTGAGGAACAAAGGATGTGATTTATTTATCGTTTATAAATTCCTAAATCTAAAATAACACCTTGCACAATCAATGTTAATTCTACATTTATTTATAAACACTCATCAAATATTGGTTTAGCCCAATTATTAATAATTGAATATTTTTTTGTAATTTTTTTTCCAGAAACTCGAAACAAAAGGGTTGGCTCTTTAAATTCAAGTGAATTATCGTAAATATATGATCGATCAACTAACCCAATTGCTAAACAGCAGTTTGCAATTGATTTACTATAACGAGAAATTATTTTTGTAATTGGCACGTCATGACCACCATTCATAACTCTTTGTGCAATTCTACTTGCATTGATTATTGGTGAATCGGTACTAACAAAAAATAATCTGATAAAATAACCGTTTTCTTTTGCTTTCTGAATAAAATGTAATTTATCTGTTGCTGATAATACTGTTTCAAAAATTAAACTTTGTTTGTTTTTGATACAAGATTCTCTTATTTCTTCAGCTAAATGGGCAGCATTTATGATTGCTTCTCTTGAATTCCAGTCTCCGAATTCATCTCTTGCAATTTCATCTGGATTAATGTAAATGCAATTTTCAACCCATTCGTGTTTTAATATTTTATGGGTAATAGATGTTTTTCCAGAACCATTTGGACCAGCAATTACAATTAATATTGGTTTTTTAGTATTCATTTTGATAATCCAAAAGCTTTTTTAGCTTTTTTAATTTCAATCAAAACTGTTTTCTCTAGATTTTTTTGAGATTTTTTCGCCTCTTTTTTTGCCTCTACAATAACCTCTTTCATCAGACTAACTAATTGTCGATCTGTCGGCTCATTGGTTCCCATTAAAATTGAAGTCTTCATATTTGTATAAATTTATCACAGAAATAATCTAATTCTATAAAACAAGATTGTGAGTAAAACAAATATACCTATTTTAATCGACACCAAAAAATGGCTCCACAAAACTTGCAGAGCCACTTTTAAATTTAGATTTTGGTTATAACACCTATTAATTCTTAATCACTTTTTTCAAGATTACTTCGCTTCCTGTATGAACATGAACCATGTAAACACTAGCTGGTAATTCTGATAAATCGATGTCTAATGATCTTGCATTTTCAGTTACTGATGTTTCTGAAACTACTTTTCCTAGCATATTGTAAATTATTACTTTTTCAGCAGTAACATCGTTTAGATCGATATTGAATTTACCGTTGGTTGGGTTGGGGGAGATTGAGATTTCTGATGATTTAGAAATATATAAATTTGAACTTTCACCATTTGATTCTGATGAAATCTCTCCAATTTTTGTCGGACAAACGTCTACAGTGAAAAATTTGATATCATTTGGTTGAAGTTCATTCGTCCAAGTTGGACCTACAACAAAACTTACTGCATATACATGACCTGGGATAATCGCATTTCCTGAATTGGTTGCTAGAGTGAATAAATCTATATTAGAACTAGCGCTACCTGAAGTCTGATACCACCCATCATATAACAGAGTTCCAATTCCTGACCAAGTTAATAAATCAAATTCTTGTAACCAAATATACACACCTGATTCATGAGAACTACAAGTTCCATCAAGTACAATACTACGATCACACTGCCAGAAATGAGAAACATTCTTCGGTCCGTCTATAGAATTTTGTACGGTTAATGGTTGAGATTGTGTAGACTTAAAAACTGAACAAGCAACAGGAGGACATAAAGGACTAACTACATTGTCTCCAATCACTTTAACATTAACTTTATCATAATAAATATACCCATTAGCTAACGTTGTCGAAAATATATAATCTGTTGTTATTGAAGGACTCAAAATAATTGGATTTGAATAAAAAGTACCAACAATACTTCCTGTTGATAAATTTTTTACAATTACTGGCCATTTACTAGTAGTAACAAATATTGTTGCGTTATTTAATTTGCTATTATTATCAAAACAAATGACTTGATCATCTGCTTGTATAGATTGAATAGTACAAACCAAAGGTAAACTTACTGCAACTGTTCCTGAAACTGGATTTGATAGTGGAAACAAAGGGCAATTTATTGAACCTGAATTATTAGGATATGGTATTTTTGATAAACGGGTTTGTGAAGTACCAATTGTTTTAGGCCCACACACATAAATTTTGTTATCTGGACCTAATTGTAGACCATTGTAAATACCACCAGGAGAATTAACTAAATAACTATCTATTATACTAGTAATATAAGAGCTTGTGGATAAATCAATTTGATAAATATTAGCACTTGTTTGAGGTAATGGACACCAACCATCTGCTACATATGCAAGTTGTCCATTAGGTGAAAATTCAAATCCATATTTATGATTTGAATCAGTGAATTGTTTTAAATAGGTTAATGTAATATTTCCATTTGATGGGTTAAAATCGAATATTTCCATTTTTTTATTACCCGCAATTACTAATCCCAATTTTGTTCCACTTTTTGAAAATTTCATCTGACCCTGACCTGAGAACATTGATCCGTTATGTTTAGAGCCTATTAATGAATATGAATAATTTGAATTTAAGATAGGGAGTAAATCCGAAGTACTTGTAACATTATCATATAAGGTAGTATAATTAGAAGGAGCGGTATTAATATGAAATTTATGAAATTTATTCCCATACATTGCCGTCCCACTTAAATAAAAATCATGCGCAATTACCCACCATCCATTATTACCATCAGATGTTATTGCTAATTTTTCTGCAATATTAGAAGCTATTAAATTTTCACTTGAACTTACAGAAACTATATGATTTGGGAAATTACCTGTTACTGATATTAAACATACACCCAAATTTTGAGTTCCTGTTTCGACACCTCCAGTAGTAAATACAATGAATTTACTACCTGGAATTGGAACAATAACACAGGGTTGAGTTGAACTTAAACTGCCTAATAACGCATTCCCTGGTGAAGTTAAATTAGAATGATTAGCACCATGCCAAACATCAATACCATTTGTGTAAAACAATACGTTACCATTATTGTCCATTGATACTGCACACCCTTCATTTGTTACCATGCTCGAACCAGCCAAGGCAGATGGGTTTTGTAAACCATTAAATTTAAGTCCAGCATTATTACCAAAAAACCAAGTTTGGTATTGTTGTCCTGAAACACTTAAAATAAAACTGACCCCTAAAAGGAATGATAATAATATTTTTTTCATTATTATTTATTTTTAAATTGTTCACCTACTCTAAAAGCTTTTCGGCTACCGCTACATTACTACTACTTTTTAACACAGTTCAATTGATCAATTTAACTGGTGCAAAGTTGCAGACGAATTCGCTAAAATAAATTACCGCTTACTCGATAAATTACACATACACAATACTTGAATACGAAGCTTATTAACTATGGATTATAAGAAAAAATAGGTATGGAATTAAAATAAATAAAAACAGTTAATTCAAAAAACAGTGAAACGTAAATGGTAATTTGTATTAGAAAGAAGAATCTTCCATCCCTTTCAAAACCCCCAAAACTTCCCCTTTCTTCCGCCGTGAAATTTCATACACATTCCCATTCACCATCGTAATTTCAAACGGTTCTGTTTTTGAATAACTAGAAATAAACTTCGTATTCACACAAACACTTCTGTGAATACGGATAAATTGATTGGTTTCTTTTAGTAATTCTTCAATATCACTCAATGTTTTGGAAGCAAGGTATTTTTTGCTTTCCAGCGTGAATATTTGCGTATAATTATTATCAGCTTCTAAAGAGCAAATTTGCGATGAGTTGATATACTCAACCAAATCGTTGATGTGAACTGGGATTGAAACAGTTCCTTCGTTCGATTTAGATTCTAATTCTATTTTTTTCACAACTCTTTCTACTGCATTCACAAGATCATCACTATCAATCGGTTTTAAAACATAATCAATTGCGTTTACTTTAAAAGCATTAACACCATAACTGCTATGACCAGAAGTGAAAATAATATCAAAAGTAGAAGTGTTAATTTTAGAAAGTAAATCGAAACTGTTTTGAGTGTCTAAATGAATGTCTAAAAAAACAAGGTCAGGTTTTAAATTGGTAATAACATCAACACCACTTTCAATGGAATTTCCTTCACCAATAATTTCAATATTTGGACAATAAACAGTAAGTAGTTTTTTTAAAACATCTCTTGCCTTCATTTCATCGTCTATGATGATTGTTCTAATTTTTGTATTATTTCCCATAACAAGTCTAAGGATCTGTCAGTAAATAAACTACCCATTTTGACGAATTCTTTTATCCTTTTACTTACAGACCCTAACGTAAAATTAAACATTTTTAATTGAAATACTTCCAAGTAATTGATTAGAAAAAGTTGATTGTATACACGTCAAAGCTAAAAGCTGGTGAGCTAAATTTTTCTTACTATTAATATGGTAAAACATAAACTATTTGAAAACTGCTATAATTTGACTTCGTCTTTTAATTCATGAATTATCCTTATCTTTATCGAGATTATGAAATTTACAGAATTAAACCTTAATGAATCTTTATTGGAAGCAATCTCTCACATGGGATTTGAAAACGCAACTCCAATTCAAGAATTTGCAATACCAAAAATACTTGATAATAAAGATATAATTGCTTGTGCCCAAACTGGGACAGGTAAAACTGCCGCATTTATACTTCCTATTTTAAATAAATTGGTAGGGAAAGAAGATACAACTATTGATACGTTAATTATTGTACCTACAAGGGAATTAGCGGTACAAATTGAACAAGAAATTCAAGGATTATCTTATTTTGTTTCTGTCGGCTCTCAAGCGATATACGGCGGTGGAGATGGAAAAGATTGGGATATTCAGAAAGATGCGTTGAAAAATGGAACGGATATCATTGTTGCTACTCCTGGAAAATTACTTTCTCATTTATCAATGGGGTATGTTGATTTTAAACATGTAAAGCATTTAATTTTGGATGAGGCAGATAAAATGTTAGACATGGGATTCTTGGATGACCTTGAAAAAATAATATCTTATCTTCCAAAAGAACATCAAACATTATTATTTAGCGCAACCATGGCTCCTAAAATTAGAACCTTAGCTGCGAAAATATTAAACAATCCTGAAGAAATTACGTTATCTATTTCTAAACCTGCTCCAGGAGTTTCTCAAAATTTATATTTAACGTTTGACAACCAGAAAATTCCAGTCATCAAACATATTTTAGAACAAAAGCCAGAATATACAAGTATCATTATTTTCACTTCATCTAAAATGAAGGTATCTGAAATTGTCCAAGGTTTACGTAAAAATGGATTTAAATCACAAGGAATATCTTCTAATCTTACTCAAGCTGAAAGAGAAGAAGTCTTGAGAGGATTTAGATCAAAACGAATTCGTATTCTTGTTGCAACTGATGTCATGAGCCGAGGAATTGACATCAAAGAAATCAATATGGTGATTAATTACGATGCGCCTCACGATGCAGAAGATTATGTACACAGAATTGGCAGAACTGCTAGAGCTAATACAAAAGGCGAAGCGTATACTTTGGTAAATGAAAAAGACATGCAAAAAATGCAACGCATCGAAAAATTGATCGAAGCGGAAGTTCCTCGTCAAACATTGCCAGAAGAATTGGGAGAAGGTCCTGTTTGGAAAACAAAATCAGGTTCTAATTCAAGTTTCAAAAAGAAGAAGAAAAAGAAGAAAACGGTTTATACACTTAATCCTCGAAATAAGGAGTAGGGACATTATTTTTAACACTTAAAAAAAAACCGTTTAAACAAATGCCTAAACGGTTTTTTTAATATAATTAACTTTTAATTAGATATTAAAAGCAGCTTTCACTTTATCAACGAAATCTAATTTCTCCCAAGTAAACAATTCAACTTCTTTCTCGATGAATGTTCCGTTTGGAGATTTGAAACGTTTTGTAACGATTTCATTTTTTCTTCCCATGTGACCGTAAGCAGCCGTTTCAGAATAAATTGGATTACGTAATTTCAAACGTTGTTCGATGAAGTAAGGACGCATATCAAATATTCCAGATACAATTTTCGCCATTTCACCTTCTGTCATATTGACTTTTGATGTTCCGTTAGTTGTAATGAATAAACCACAAGGCTCAGCCACACCAATTGCATAAGATACTTGAACTAGACATTCATCACAAACACCAGCTGCTACTAAATTTTTAGCAATGTGACGTGTTGCATAAGCAGCAGATCTATCCACTTTAGAAGGATCTTTTCCAGAGAATGCACCACCACCGTGAGCACCTTTTCCACCATACGTATCAACAATAATTTTACGACCTGTTAATCCAGTATCTCCGTGAGGTCCACCAATTACAAATTTCCCAGTTGGGTTAATATGATAAGTGATTTTATCATTGAATAACGCTTGCAATTCTGGTTTCAAACTCGCTTTTACTCTAGGTATTGCGATATTGATAATATCTGCCTTAATTTTAGCTAACATTGCTGGCTCTGAATCAAAATCATCGTGTTGAGTAGAAACAACGATTGAATCAATTCTTTGCGGAACATTGTCATCTGAATATTCTATAGTTACTTGAGACTTCGCATCTGGACGTAAATAACCGATTAAATCAGAATGATTGTGACGAATATCTGCTAATTCTTGTAATATTTTATGAGCTAAATCCAATGCTAAAGGCATATAGTTTTCAGTTTCTTTCGAAGCATAACCAAACATCATCCCTTGATCACCAGCACCTTGTTCTTCCGGATTTTTACGATCAACACCTTGATTAATGTCTGCTGATTGCTCGTGTATTGCAGAAATAATTCCACAAGAATTAGCTTCAAACATATATTCAGCTTTCGTATAACCGATTTTAGTAATTACATCACGAGCTATAGTTTGAACGTCTAAATAAGTAGAAGTGTTTACTTCTCCAGCTAAAACAACCAAACCAGTTGTCACAAGTGTTTCACAAGCAACCTTTGAAGAAGGATCAAAAGCCATGAAGTTATCAATTAAAGCATCTGAAATTTGATCAGCTATTTTGTCTGGATGTCCTTCAGAAACTGACTCTGATGTAAATAAATATGACATTTTTATAATTTTTTAAAATATTAAGTCACGAAAGTAATAAAAATAAATTGGATAAGGCTAAAAGGTTTTGATTTTAATCGTTCTTTTTCATCGATTCAACTTGACATAAATATTCCAAAGTTTCTAGATGGCGTTTTGCTTCGAAAAGTGTTTTACCCCAAGCGTATGTTCCATGTTTTCTCATGATGAATGAATGATTTGAAATCCTATTTTTATTTTCAATTAAAACTTTTGAAAATTCGTCCATATCTTGTGTGTTATCAAAAATTGGAATCGAAATTTTAGAATCGTGAGTTGTTTGACCGGCAAAACCCTTTTGTATTTCATACCCTTCAAAATCAACACAATCTGCCATTTTTTGAGAAATTAAAACAGGATAAACAGAATGACTATGAAGAATCACTCTCGTTTCTGGAAATAAATCATACAAAATGCAATGAATTAATGTTTCAGCAGATGGAACTGCATCCACATCTTTACCAATTGGATTCCCAATTCTGTTAATGGTTATAAAATCAGATGGTAAGAAAAGTGATTTATCTACACCTGATCTAGAAACATGAATCGTTTCTTCATCCATACTTGTCCTAAAGGAATAATTAGTAGATGTAGCAGGAGACCAACCTTTTTGATTATAAGCTCTTATCGTTGTTGAAATTTCTTCTTTTAATTTTTTTAATTCATTCATAGAGTAAAATTAATAGAAAAATACTTAGTAATTGAACAGTTTTATAGTTGAAGTAGAAATTATTTTAAAATGCTATGATTATTAAAAAATTTTACGCAAACAATGCTTTCACAACTTCATCCATTTTTCCACATTTAATCAACTCAATCTTGTAATTTTTCTGTTCTATTCCTTTGGAATGTTTGGAGATGATAATTCTTTCAAATCCTAATTTCTCTGCTTCGTGAATTCGTTGATCAATTCTATTAACCGGTCTAATTTCTCCTGACAACCCAACTTCTGCTGAAAGACAAGTCAAACCGTTTATTGGAATATCTGTATTCGAAGAAAGAACAGCTGCAACAACTGCTAAATCAATCGCAGGATCATCCACTTTTATTCCTCCTGCTATGTTCAAGAAGACATCTTTTGCTCCTAATTTAAATCCACACCTTTTTTCCATTACTGCTAATAACATGTTCAACCTTCTTCCGTCAAATCCAGTTGAAGATCGTTGTGGAGTTCCATAAGCTGCGGTACTAACCAACGCTTGAACTTCCACTAATATTGGTCGATTCCCTTCTAAAGTAGCAGCTATTGCAATTCCACTTAACGATGAATCTGTATTGGTTATTAATATTTCAGAAGGATTAGAAACTTGACGAAGACCATTTCCTAACATTTCATAAATCCCTAATTCATTCGTACTTCCGAAACGATTTTTAATGGTTCTTAATAAACGATAAACATGATTTCGATCTCCTTCAAATTGCATAACAGTATCCACCATGTGTTCTAATACTTTTGGTCCAGCTAGTGATCCTTCTTTGGTAATATGTCCTATCAAAAAAACTGGGACACCCGTTTGTTTAGCATAACGCAATAATTGCGCTGTACACTCTCTCACTTGAGAAATACTACCCGGAGAGCTTTCAATGTTTGAATTATAGACCGTTTGAATGGAATCAATCACCAATAATTTGGGTTTGATTTCTTCCGCTTGTACTAATATATTTTGAAGATTTGTTTCGGTTAGAATAAAACATTCTTGATTTGCAAGTCCAATTCTTTCTGCACGCATTTTAATTTGCTGCTCACTTTCTTCTCCAGAAACATACAAAATACGCATTTCTTTTTCCATGACTGCCAATTGAAGAATCAACGTTGATTTCCCAATACCAGGTTCACCGCCGAATAAAATCAAAGATCCAGGAACAACACCACCTCCCAAAACACGATTCATTTCATCATCCTTTAAAATAATTCGTGCATGTTCTTGATTTTCGATGGTTTGCAGTGCTTGAGGCTTTGCATTTCTTCTAGAAGTTGAAAACGCAACTACTTCAGAAGAATTTTTCTCAACAATTTCCTCTACAAATGTATTCCATTCACTACAAGATGGGCATTTACCCAACCATTTTGGAGCTTCGTGACCACAATTTTGACAGAAAAATGCTGATTTAACCTTTGCCATATATTTACTTTTAATGTTATAAAGATAATAAGACCGTTCTAAAACACCTAACGATTCGTTATTATCAAAATTTAAGATGTTAAAATTACGCTACATCAACGTAATCTATTTATGTTTTGAACAATAATTTAAAACAATAATTTTAATAAACCGATTAAGTAAAGCTTATAAAGGTATAATTATTAACATTTAACATAAAATTGTTAAAATGGCAACATTTAATTTAGTAAATAAGTTTACTTTTGTTAAGTAAAAGTGAACACCCTTGAGGACTGATAGTTAAATTTTCGGACACTATCATTTTCCAAAGCCGCTTTCATGTATTTATTTTAATTAATAAAAAATGAAAGAGTTGGCTAATTCAAGATTGCAATTTTCAAACAGAACTTTTTTTAAGAAAGTATATTTCTTATTGACCATTTTTTTTCTAATCTCTTTTACTTCTGGAGCTGCTTCAAATGCAACAGATTATTTTAGATCAAGAATCACTGGAAGTTGGAATACAGCAGGGAATTGGGAGTCTTCATCTAATAATAGTACGTGGGCAACAGCTACATTGGTTCCAACTAGTTCAGCAGCATTAATCACAATTCAAACAACACATACAATAACAATCAACACTAATTGTACGGCTCCATCTTTAACAATAGCTGGAACAGGAAAATTAACTTTTGACGGAACAGCCATCAGAACAATGACCATAACAGGAGATTTAACCATTAGTTCTTCTGGTGGTTCATTTATAACACAAGCATCTGGAACTTACACCAACACATTGAGTATTGCTGGTAACATTTCGAATGCTGGAACATTTGATATGTCAAGAGGTGGTACTACCTTAGTTTGCACCGTTACTTTTAATAAAAATGGGAATCAAACAATTAGTGGCACAGGTGCAACAACTCGGTTTAGTTATGTTGGAGTAAATATGGGAACATCAAATGCTAATATATTAGAAATTTCATCATCTGATTTTCAAGCACGAGCCAATTTTTTACATTCCTCATCTGGTTCAGTCAATCAACTTCAAAATGGAACAATTAAATTTTCAGGCACTTATACTTTTACAAATACACTTTTCCAACAAGGAACCTATTATAACATAGTAGCAACTGCAGGAATTTGGTTAAACAACCCAAATGTTACAACAACTGCTATTGATGATTCTTATGACTTAAAAGGATTGTTGAGAATTACTTCAGGGTCTTTTAATGTAGGAACACAGAGTGGAAATTCAATTAAATATTTTACAGGATCTGTTTTTACAGTAGAAGGTGGAAGTGTGACTGTTTCAGGAAGAATTCAAGGAACAAACACCTCTAATACTACAACTTACACTCAAAGCGGAGGTTTAGTAACCATTTTAACCTCTACTTCATTTACAGGATCAACGGGTGGAATGGACTTTACTGCAGCAGGAAGTTCCTTCATCATGAGTGGTGGCTCAATCGTACTAAGAAATGAAACTGCTTCTGCTAACGACATCGTAATGTATTGTTCATCAACAATTACAGGAGGAACAATTCAATTTGGAGACGCTTCAACTTCTGCCATTTCACCAGTTGGCTATTGGATTGAAAGTCAAACAACTCTTCCAAGTATTACAATATACAGCATTTTGGAAGGAGCAGATTATCCGTATGTCTTCTTAGTTAATGATCTAGTTGTAAATGGAAATATTACAATTGGTGCATCCTGTAATTTTAATGTAAGCTATGACGGAATTAGTCTTTATGATATTTCGTTAACAGGAAACTGGATCAACAATGGAATATTTACTCCAAGAACAAAAACTGTAACATTTAATGGATCATCAGCTCAAACATTATCAGGTTCAACGACTACCTCTTTTTACAATCTAACGATGAACAACACCAGTTCAACAGGATTAACTTTATCAACTCCAGCAATTGTAACAGCTGGATTAACATTAACTGATGGAAATATTTACACCAGTAATCCAAATTATTTAACAATGAATGCAGGATCAACATCTACTGCAGGTACTTCTGCAAGTTTTGTTGACGGACCGATGAAAAAGATTGGAGCGACAGACTTTGTTTTTCCTTTAGGTGATGGCATTAAATGGAGAAGAATGAAAATAGCCAGTATTGCTTCTTCAGAAACATTTATAGCTCAATATTTTGACACTCCTTACACAAACACTTCTACATTTAAGGCTGAAACAGATCCATTACTATGGGTTTCACCTTTAGAATATTGGACACTTTCAAGAGTAGGAGCAATAGATGCTGTAGTAGAATTATATTGGGAAAGTGCAACTGGAAGTAATTTGCCAAGTTGTGCAAACTTAAGAATAGCACATTGGGATGCTACCAATAATTATTGGGAAAAGGCAAATATAGATGCTGTTACAACAACAGGATTGTGTACAAGTACAAATACTGGAACGATATATTCTAATGCAGACATCACTGAATTTAGTCCTTTTACTTTTGGAAGCACAGCTATCGTATTACCCATTTCATTACTAACATTTGAAGCAAAATTGATTGAAAGAAAAGTAGAATTAACATGGGAAACAGTTTCAGAAATAAACAATGATTATTTTACAATCGAAAAAACAAAGGATGGTATAAATTATGAATGGGTAGCAACCATAAATGGAGCAGGAAACCATACTGGAAGCTTAAATTATATAACTTTTGATGAGAATCCTTATTCTGGTATTTCTTATTATCGATTAAAGCAAACAGATTTTAATGGACATTCTGAAACATTTCCTTTGCGAACTATTTCAACATTAAATACTTTTAATTCAATATCAATTTATCCAAATCCAATTCAAGGAAATGAAATATTAACTATTAATGTAGAAGGAAATAGAAATGATTTAGCTACAATTTTCATAAAAGACGCAATAGGAAATACTATATATTCAATGACATCCAATATGAAAGATGAAAATGGATTTTTCAACATTCAATTACCAGATACTATTTCATCAGGAATTTATTTTGTTTCAATTCTAATTAATGATCGTTTATCTTGTGAAAAATTGATGGTTAAATAATAAAATTTCACCGAATTATAGAATGAAAATTAAAAAATCGCTTCTATTTCTAAAAGCGATTCACAAATTCAAAATTTTAAACGAAATCTATTTCGCCAACTCTTCTTTAACCAAAGTTGAAATTAATTTTCCATCTGCTTTTCCAGCTAATTTCCCTGAAAGAACCCCCATTACTTTCCCCATTTCTTGAGGACCTTTCGCTCCTGTTGAAGCGATTGTAGCAATTACTTCTGCTCTTACTTCTTCTTCGCTCATCATTTGTGGAAGATATTCTTCCATTACTTTCGCTTGGAATAATTCGTCTGCAGCAAGATCTTCTCTGTTTTGAGCTACATACAAAGCATGCGTTTCAACGCGTTGTTTATGTAATTTCATCACGATTTTGATCGCTGCTTCTTCTGTTACATCACCGCCACCAGAAGTTGCTTCTAATAACAATTTTGATTTAATATCTCTTAATGCTGCCAAACGGTCTTTGTCTTTTGCAAGCATAGCCGTTTTAATATCTGCATTTATTTTTTCTGTGAAACTCATTATTTTTATATTTGACAAAAGATTTTAAGACAAAAGACTACAAGATTTCTAATATATTAAATCTTGTAGTCTTGTATCTTTCAGTCTTGAATCTATGATTAATCAACGTTATCGTGTAAGAAAGAATTATTTCCTCTTAAAGTAGTTCCGTTTTCATCAGTTGATAAACCGAAACGGCTCACACGATTTTCAGTACTAAATTTAGAATTATCTAATTGAATATTTTGACGAACATAAGCTGGTTCTTTTTCAAATTCAGAAATACCATCTGCCTTTTTCAATTTTGCAGTATATTCTTGAATACGAACTAAACGTTCTGCTGCTCTTCTTTGTTGTTCTTCAGTAGAAAGAACAGTTCTAGTGTTGACCTCTACTGACTTTTCAGCAACTGGACTTTCGAGATCATATCTAACAACTTCTATTTTTTCTTCTACTTTCTCTTCAAATTTAGCAATTGGAGAAACAATTTCCCAGTCATAAGATTCAGCTTTTTCTTCAAATAAAACCTCTTCCTTGAATAAATCCTGGCTAAACAAATCCTCACTTACAACAATTTTCGACTCCTCTTTTATTTCTTCAATCTTCATAAAAGGATCCGTTAAAAGATCTGAAGCTTCTAAATTATTAATTAATGAAGCAACGATTTCAACCTGATTTGAAGCAAAAGGAAGAACTACTTCTTCTTTTTTCAAAAAAGGCTCCTCTTTAATTTGTTCAGTAACTGGAATCCATGTATTTACTTGAGTTGGAGATTCTAAAGGAGTAACAATTTCATTTCTAGGTTCATCTTCCAACGGACGAACAATTCTTTGAGGCGCTTTTTCAAATCCTGTTATTGGTGCTGAATTAAATCCAGTAGCAATAATAGTAACACTTAATTTATCTCCTAAGTTAGCATCAAATCCATGTCCCCAAATAACATCTGCAGTTGAACCAGCTTCGTCTTGAATGAAATCAGTAATGGCAGTAATTTCATCCATTAATACTTCATTTTCACCGTAAGTTATGTTCAATAATACATATTTAGCACCACTAATATCATTGTCATTTAATAATGGAGAAGAAAGCGCATGTTGAACTGCTTCAATTGCTCTGTTTTCACCACCTGCAGAAGCGCTACCCATGATAGCAACACCACTGTTTTTCATTACCGTATTTACATCGTTAAAATCGACATTGATATTACCCGTAACAGAAATCACTTCAGCAATACCCTTCGCTGCCATTGCTAATACATCATCCGCTTGAGAGAATGCATTTCCAATGGAAAGGTTACCGCTTAATTCACGTAATTTTTCGTTATTGATTACCAATAAAGTATCAACATTTTTTCTCATTTCATCTAAGCCTTCTTCAGCCTGTTGACGACGTTTACGACCTTCGAAACCAAAAGGAACTGTAACAATACCAACAGTAAGAATACCCATTTCTTTAGCAATTTGAGCAACAACAGGAGCAGCACCAGTTCCAGTTCCACCACCCATTCCAGCAGTAACAAAAACCATTTTAGTACCAGTACTTAAAATTGCACGAATTTCATCAATATTTTCAATTGCTGAATTTTTTCCAATTTCAGGAATAGAACCAGCTCCACAACCATCTGTAAGAGAAGCACCTAATTGAATTTTCAAAGGTACAGGAGACACATCCAACGCTTGTCTATCTGTATTGCAAACAATAAAGTCAACACCTTTAATTCCTTCTTTGAACATGTGGTTAACAGCATTACTTCCGCCTCCACCAACACCAATTACTTTAATTATTGAAGTTGTGTCTTTTGGTAAATCAAATTCTAATGACATTTTTTTTTAATTTTTAGTTTCTGTTATTAATTTTCTTCTGCAAACCATGATTTCCCTTTCGACATAATGGAATCGAAAAAAGAACCACGCTCTTTTTGTGAATGACTTTTCACTGTTGTCGCATTAGACGTTGTAGTAGGCATGTCTATTTTACCCAAAGTTTCAAATCCTTTTAATACAAGTCCAATTCCAGTTGAGTACATTGGGCTTGTCAAATTTTCAATGTGATTATTGTTTGCCAAATGTTCTGTTGGATAACCTATTCTTGTATCCATTCCTGTGATATATTCAAATAATTGTGTAACATGTTTCAATTGAGAACCTCCACCTGTAACAACAATTCCTCCAATCAATTTTTTCTCGTATCCTGAATTACGTATTTCGTAATACACTAATTCAACAATTTCTTCCATTCTTGCTTGAATGATAGATGCTAAATTACGGATAGAAATCTCTTTCGGTTCACGCCCTCTTAATCCTGGAATACAAACGATTTCATTCTCTTGACTTTCACTTGCCAAAGCAGAACCAAATTTCGTTTTCAACATTTCAGCTTGACGCTTCATGATTGTACATCCTTCTTTGATATCATCCGTAATTACATTTCCTCCAAAAGGAATAACTGCAGTGTGACGAATAATTCCTTCATGGAAAATAGCAACATCTGTTGTACCACCACCTATATCAACCAATACAATTCCAGCCTCTTTTTCTTCGTCCGATAAAACAGCATCAGCAGAAGCAATTGGTTCTAAAATAATATCTTTCACTTCTAATCCAGCTCTTTCAACACATTTGTGAATATTGATAGATGCTCCAACATTTCCAGTTATGATATGGAAATTCGCTTCTAAACGAACGCCACACATTCCGATTGGATCTCTAACACCTTGTTCATTATCAACAATATATTCTTGAGGTAAAACTGTGATAATTTCTTCTCCAGGAAGCATTACCAATTTGTACATATCTTCAATTAACGCATCAATGTCTTTTTGAGAAATTTCATCGTTATTTTGATTTCGTGTATGTATCCCTCTGTGTTGTAAACTTTTAATATGTTGTCCAGCAATACCAACATTGACAACTCTAATTATCAATTCTCCTTCTACTCTTTGCTGCGCTTCCTTCACTGCAGCTTGTATCGACTGAACAGTTTGTTCAATATTTGATACCATACCACGTCTTACCCCTAAAGACTCACTCGTCCCCATAGATAAAATTTCAATCTTGCCGTGTTCGTTTTTTGTACCAACAAAACAGGCAATTTTCGTAGTTCCAATATCAAGTCCAACAATTACTTTAGCCATACTATTCTTTTTTCTTGCAAACAATTTGTTTGTCGTATTTCAAGCTGATTTCGTCATATTTATTCCACCCTTCATATGGCATCGCTTTCTTGTAAAAGATCTTTAATTTTTCAAATTTCTCAAAAACCTCACGGTCTGTTCGAGCTGTTCCGAAAACTATAATCTGGTCTCCAACCTGCGGTACAAGTACATAATCGCCGTTGGACTTACAATGAATTTGACCTATTTGGGCTTGCAATAACTCATCGCTACAAACATAATGAGAAATACGGTACAAATCATCTAATTTTCGATTAGTTTTCAAGGTTGCATTGTTAATAATTATCGGCACTGATTCCGAAGAAATTCGGTCAGGAATATCTCCTGTAACAACCACAATTCTAGCCGTATACAAACTAGAAGGAACCATCGTAAAACCTAAATCATCTAAATAAAAACTTTCGCCATACTTGTTAAAAATTCTAGCTATAGGTTTTCTAATTTCAACCTCAATTGACCAAGTTGAACCGATATTTGAAAATACTTTTGCTGATTTAATTTCACTCATTGAAAGCAGAAATTTTTCAATTTCATGAATCTTTAATCCTTTGTAATGTTGCCCAGTATAAATTAATCCTCTTCGCTGTAAACGTGTATATAATTCTGCTTCGGTTAAAAATGCATTTTCACCATTTACCTTAATAATTATAATAGGTTTTGAAATTACAGATTCTTCTTGTGCTTCTTTCACCATACTCATTAAAATAAATACTGTCAATGCAAACAAAGACCACAATGTTATTTTTAACCATTTTTTCATCTATACATAATCAATTTAAATTTAGACTGTCATTTTAAAACACTTTCGAACAATAAATTACGCTAATCCCTAACACTTAAAAACTCTTTCAATGGTTTAACAATCTTATCAATATCTCCAGCACCAATAGTCAAAACGACACAGTCAGACAAATCTTTTAAATATTTCAAAGCTTCATCATAGTTTAAAATTTGTTTCTTAGAACTGGTAATTTTCTCTAACAATACATCACTTGAAACTCCAGGAATAGGTTCTTCTCTAGCTGGATAAATGGGCAATAAAATTACCTCATCTAATTTTGATAATTCATTCACAAATCCTTCAAAAAAATCGCGTGTGCGTGAAAACAAATGCGGTTGAAAAGCACCTACTATGCGTTTCCCAGGATACATCATTCTTACAGAAGAAACCAAGGCATTGATTTCAGTTGGATGATGGGCATAATCATCAATATATACTAAATTGTCTTTTCGAATATGGTATTCAAAGCGACGTTTTACGCCTTTAAAAGTTGTTAATCCAAAACGAATACGATCTTCGGACAAACCTATAAACTGACATAAAGCAATACAAGCCAACGCGTTTTCAGCATTGTGTATTCCAGGCAATCCAAAATCAAGGTCGAATAATTCGCCATTTGGTGATTTTACGTCAAATAGAAACTTCCCTTCTGAAAAACGAAGATTAAAAGCTGTATAATCTGCAGTTTCATCGTTTACTGCGTAGGTTAAAATCTTGGCTTTCGAAGTTAATTGTAATCCATTTCTTAAAATTAAAATTCCATCAGTGTGAATTAAATTAGCATATTCTTGAAATCCTTCAACTAAGACAGAAGCATCCCCATAAATATCCAAATGATCTGCATCTGTTGAAGTAATAATGGAAGCAAAAGGTGATAATTGTAAAAAGGAACGATCAAACTCATCAGCTTCAATAACAGTGTATTCAGAAGTCGAAGAAGTTAATAAATTCGAGTTGAAATTGCTTGAAATACCGCCTAAAAAAGCATTGCATTTAACTTCTGATTCATTTAAAATATGAGCTAGTAAAGTACTTGTTGTTGTTTTACCATGTGTTCCTGCTACACCTAATCCTTTTGAATGATGCGTCAATAATCCTAATACTTGAGAACGCTTTAAAATATTAAAATTATTATTTTGAAAGTAGTTCAATTCACCATGAATCTTTGGAATTGCAGGTGTATAAATGATTAACGTAGTATCAATCTCTTTAAATTGATTTGGAATATTTGAACCTAAATCAGTGTAATGGATTGAAATCCCTTCTTCTTTTAAGGCAAGTGTTAAAGGCGTTTCTGTTTTATCGTATCCTGAAACTTCCCATCCTAAGGTGTAAAAATAACGTGCCAAAGCAGACATACCGATTCCACCGACACCTACGAAATATGCTCGTTTGAAATTTGTGAGCTGTATGTTTTTTAAATCCATTTTAATCGTTTATCGTTTTAATTGAACCATATAAGGAATATAAGGTCATATAAGAAATGAATTAACTACTTATATGACTAATATGATTTTATTTTTTTAAATCGTTACTTTCTAAACCATGTTAGCATCACCTCCCTCGTTCCTCAAGGAGGGATGAATAATCCTCACCCCAATCTTATATGTCTTATATGATTCAAATAATTTTTTCTATCTCATCTACTATTGAAGCTGTTGCTTTTGGTTTTCCCAATTTTGTTATTTCTTCTATTAATTTATTTTGTTGTACTTCGTTCTTTAAAATTTCAATTGCTGTTGAAATCAAGGTTTGTTTTGAATCAACATCTTTTACTAAAACAGCTGCGTTTATAGTTACCAGAGCCATAGCATTTTTTGTTTGATGATCTTCTGAAACATTTGGCGATGGAACTAATATGACTGGTTTTTTAACCAAACATAATTCAGATACAGAAATTGCTCCTGCTCTTGAAATAATTATGTCAGCCATTGCATATGCTAAATCCATTCGTGCGATAAATTGAACCATTTTGATTCCGCTTAAATTTGTATTTGCCAATTCAGTTGTTAAGGGATCGACGTATACTTTACCACATTGCCACAAAACTTGAAAGTCATTTTTTTGAATTTCTGCAAGATGGGCTTTTACACTTTCATTTAATGTTCTAGCCCCTAAACTTCCACCTATTATAAGTATCGTCTTTTTGTTGGAATCTAATTCATAAAAATCAAAAGCTTCTTTTCTTTTTCCTTCAATTTCAACCATTTCAGATCGAACAGGATTTCCGGTTAAAACAATCTTATCAGAAGGAAAAAATCTTTCTAAACCTTCATAAGCGGTACAAATAGTTTTTACTTTTTTAGAAAGAATTTTATTTGTCTTCCCAGGAAATGAATTTTGCTCTTGAATTAAAGTTGGTATTTTTAAAAAATTAGCTGCCTGTAAGGTTGGTCCTGAAGCGTAACCTCCAACTCCAATTACAACTTGTGGATTGAATTTTTTAATAATTCTGTATGCATTGAACAAACTTCCAATAATCTTAAATGGAAGTAGAAAATTTGAAAAAGTTATTTTTCGCTGAAAACCCGCAATATTCAAACCAATAATTGTATAACCAGCAGCTGGAACTTTTTCCATTTCCATTTTTCCATTTGCCCCAACAAATAAAACATCAACGTTCGGATTACGAAGTTTAATTTCGTCAGCAATAGCAATAGCAGGGAAAATATGTCCTCCTGTTCCTCCTCCTGAAATAATTACACGTTCAATTTTAGTCATCTTATTATAATCTTTTAAAAACTTAATATAATATCTGATTAAGCATCTTTATCTTCTGGTTCAAATTCATTATCCTTCTTATTTTTATCCGAAGGTTTATCGTCCTCATTTTTACCTTTATTTTGTTTATTAGCGATACTTTGTACAATTCCAATTGCAACACATGTCATAATTAAAGCTGAACCTCCCATTGCTAGAAGTGGCATATTTTGTCCTGTAACTGGAAATATACCGACACAAACCAACATATTTACACTTGCTTGAAGTAAAAGTAAAACGCCAATACCAATACAAACATACGATTCAAACATACTTTCAGATTTCAAACCAATCTGGAAAATTCGAAAGAGGAGAATTAAATAAAGTAGCACTAAAAAAATGGAAAAAACAGAACCAAATTCTTCTACAAAAGAGGAATAATAGAAATCGGCATACGCTTCTGGGAGGTATTCTTTTAATTTTCCATCTCCAACACCTTGTCCTAAAAACCCTCCATTATAAATTGCTAATTTCGCATTCATAGCTTGCGCATTGTCCATCAAAACATTTTCACCAGCTTGAGCTGTAGAAGTAACTCTCAAACTCTCAAAACGATGCATCCAAGTGTCAAAACGAGGAAGAAGATTTAATGAAGGTGCTAATAAATGAATTGAAACTACCAAAGTTAATGCACCTAATCCACCGCCAACAATTGACAATAGTTTGGTAAAAGGTACTTTTCCTACAAAAAGAATAACAAAACAAATTAGAAACAATAAAGCGGCTGTTGAAAAATTATCCTTTACGATCAATCCACATATCACTATAATAGGAATCATCAACGGCCAAACACCTTCTTTCCAATTGTTTAATAAATCCTTTTTAATAACTAACAACCGAGAAATGGTTAAAATCAATGCTAATTTTGCAAAATCAGACGCTTGAAAAGTTAAGTTAATAAAAGGAATTTGCACCCATCTACCAGCACTGTTTACTCTTACTCCGAAGAAAAAAGTAAAGATTAATATACATATAGAAAGGTAATAACCAAATTTAGAAATTTGAAAAAAATACTTTGGATCTTTTTTGTGAATCCAAAACATAGCTATAAAAGCTAATATTTCATAAATAAAATGTTTAAATAGATATTTGAAAGGAGTTCCTCCAGCCGTTTTTACTAATATAGGAACAAAACTATACACACTAACCAAAGAAAAAGCCAGCATCAATAATGTAATAATCCAAATTACCCGATCACCTTTTAAATATTTTAAATATTCTCTCATTAATTCGTTTGATGCATACTTAAGAAAAACTCAAATTCTTCTTTTCCTTCTCTCCAATTCTCTCCAGATGCCGAAAATAAAAGCACTGCATTTTTTAATTTAAAAGATTTCAACATCGCAAATGCATCTTTCAAGGTTTGAACACATACAATATTATCTATTTTATTTAATGCGTCAATTGGGGTATTAATTTGTGCGTTATCAAAAGTTATAATCGTCTTTAATTGACAACAAACACTTGGATCGTCATCTAAAGTAGAATAAATATCCTCTGAATTTCCAATCCAAACGATCGGAAATGGAAATGCATGCAATGTGTTGGCTAATAAATTAACATTTGGCTGATACCAAGAAAAAGTATCCATTCCCCAAAGTTTCCCTTGTGGTCTTAATGTCGACTCTTTCATCTTTTTAAGACCCTCGTTTCTTGCTTCCAATAAACGACCGTCTGTATTTACTTTTAATTTACTTTCCATACGATTCAACCAAAAATAAAATTATAATCTTCTTACCGCTTCTTTAAATAAATCTCCTCTGTGCTCGTAGTTTTCAAACAAATCGAAACTCGCACAAGCTGGAGACAACAAAACTGTTTCATCTTTCGAAGCTAAACGGTATCCGTAAGCAACAGCTTCCATAGCTGATTTCGCTTCCACAATCGTTTCAACATACCCAGAAAAAGTGTCGATAATTTTTTGATTATCTAATCCTAAACAAATTATTGCTTTTACTTTCGACTTCACTAAATCTAATAATTCTGAATAATCGTTTCCTTTATCTACTCCACCAACAATCCAAACAGTTGGTTTTTCCATAGTTTCTAGTGCGAACCAAGTTGAATTAATGTTCGTAGCTTTAGAATCATTGATAAATTCGATTCCATGAACTTTCGCTACAAATTCTAAGCGATGTTCAACATTTACGAAATCCTCTAAACTTTCACGGACTACTGAATTTCTAATATCTAGAAGTCGTGCAGCAATTCCTGATGCCATAGAGTTTTGCGCATTGTGCTTGCCTTTTAAGGCTAAATCGTGGATTGACATAGTTAATTTTTCGTTTATATTAATAGTAAATAGTTGTTCTATTGTTGATGCTCCAAATTCCATTTCTTTTACCAAAGAAAAAGGAGCTTTTTTTGCATTGATTTCTCGCTTTGAGATTTCTTTTAAAATAATTGGATCTTCATTGTTATAAATGAACCAATCGTTCTCTGTTTGATTTTGTAAAACTCTAAACTTAGAATCTACATAGTTTTGCATTTGATAATCGTATCGATCTAAATGATCGGGGGTGATGTTTAGAATCATTGCGATATCTGCTCTAAACTCAAACATATCATCTAATTGAAATGAACTTAACTCAAGTACATACCAATCAAACTCCTCAGTTGCAATTTGCTTTGCAAAGCTTTTTCCAACATTTCCTGCTAATCCTACATTGATTCCCGCTTTGCGAAGAATGTGATAGGTCAACATTGTGGTTGTTGTTTTACCATTACTCCCTGTAATACAGATTGTTTTTGCTTTCAAATAATAGCCGCCAAATTCAATTTCCGAGATGATTTTAATTCCTTTCTCTTTCAGTTTTTTAATAATTGGCGCTTTATCTGGTATTCCTGGTGATTTAATTACTAAATCCGATTTTAAAATTATGTCTTCAGAATGTTGATTTTCTTCCCATTTTAGATCATTTACATCTAATTCATCTTTAAAATCCTGTTTGATACTTCCGAAATCTGAAACAAATACATCCCACCCTTGCTTTTTTGCAAGAATCGCAGCACCTACTCCGCTTTCGCCAGCACCTAAGATTGAAATATGTTTGATCTCTTTATTCATTTTTTATTTTCTTTAATTAATACGCTGACGTACGGTCAAGGCATGCCTTGACCCTACCGTAATTTCAATGATACAATTGTAATTACTGCTAATAATATTGATACAATCCAGAATCTTGCAACAATTTTCGCTTCGTGAATTCCTTTTTTCTGATAATGATGATGCAATGGTGCCATCAAGAATATTCGTCTTCCTGCTCCAAATCTTTTCTTAGTGTATTTGAAATAGGCGACCTGAACTACAACTGATAAATTTTCAATTAGAAAAACTCCACATAATACTGGAATCATTAATTCTTTTCGGATGACAATTGCAAAAACGGCGATGATTCCCCCTAATGCTAGACTTCCTGTATCTCCCATGAAAATTTGAGCAGGATATGAATTGTACCATAAAAATCCAACGCATGCTCCAACGAATGCAGCAATGAAAATGACCATTTCTTCTGTGTTTGGAATATACATTACATTTAAGTAATCTGCGAAGTGAACATTTGAACTTACATACGCTAAAACTGCCAATGCAATTCCAATTATTGCTGAAGATCCTGTTGCTAATCCGTCTAATCCATCTGTTAAATTTGCTCCGTTTGAAACTGAAATAACGATTAGAATTACCACTGGAATAAACAATAACCAACCATAAGAACTTCCACCTATTAAGTTTGAATAATTGAATTCATTCCCTTTTACAAAAGGAATTGTGGTTGTCATTGCGTCTGTCTTAATCCATTTGGTTTGACCGTCTTCTGTAATATCAGAATGCAAATGCGTAACTAATGTTTCTGAAGGTTGGAGTACATAGTCCAACGGAACTTGTTTATGAACTTGGACATCATTGCTGAAATACAGAATTCCTCCCACTAAAACTCCCACTCCGATTTGACCAATAATTTTAAATCTACCTTTTAATCCTTCTTTGTTCTTTTTGAAAACTTTGATATAATCATCTAAAAATCCAATTGCACCTAACCAAACTGTAGAAATTAACATGGTCAAGACATATACGTTTGATAATTTTGCGAACAATAAAGTTGGAATTAATATGGCTCCTAAGATGATTAGTCCGCCCATTGTTGGTGTTCCTTGTTTTTCAACTTGACCAGTTAAACCTAGATCACGAACTGTTTCTCCAATTTGTTGCCTTCTTAAAAGTCCAATGATTCTTTTCCCAAAAAAGATTGAAATAACCAAAGAAGTAATCAAAGCCATTGCTGCTCTGAATGAAATAAAATTGAACAATCCCGCACCTGGGACATTCATCGAATCGAGGTATTTAAATAAATAGTATAACATTATTTTTCTAATTTATTAAAGAGTTCAGTTACAATTTCCATGTCATCAAAATGGTGTTTTATCCCTTTGATGTCTTGATATTTCTCATGCCCTTTTCCAGCAATCAAAATGATATCTCCTTTTTCAGCCATTAATACAGCCGTTTTTATGGCTTGCTCACGATCAACAATGGAAAGTGTTTTCTTAAAGTTATGACCGCCAACACCCACCATCATTTCTTCGATGATTGTATTTGGATCTTCAGAACGAGGGTTATCAGAAGTAATGATAACTTTATCACTCAATTCACAAGCAATTCCAGCCATTTTTGGACGTTTCGTTGTGTCTCTATCGCCGCCACAACCAACAACAGTATACACAGTTTCGTTTCTAGTTCGGATGGAAGAAATAGTTTTTAATACATTTTCTAAGGCATCTGGCGTATGCGCATAATCAACAATTGCGGTGATTCCACCATTACTGGTGATGTATTGAAAACGACCCTCTACAGATTCCAAGCTACTTAAAGCCGTTAATATTTCTAATTTGTCTTCGCCTAATAATTCACTTACAGCAAAAACAGTTACTAAATTATAAGCATTGAAATCGCCAATTAATCTAGACCAAACTTCCTCACCGCATAAATTCAAGACTAATCCTGAAAATTGATTTTCGAGAACTTTTACTTTAAAATCAGCTGGAGATTTAAGCGCATACGTATATTTTGAAGCTTTTGTATTTTGAAGCATCACCATTCCATTCTTGTCATCGTTGTTCGTTAATGCAAAAGCAGAAGCTGATAATCCATCAAAAAAAGCCTTCTTCACACGAATATATTCCTTGAAAGTGGAATGATAATCTAAATGATCGTGGGTAATATTTGTAAAAACTCCACCAGTAAAAGCTAATCCTTCTGTTCTATATTGATGAATTGCATGAGAACTAACTTCCATAAAACAATGAGAACAACCCGCTTCAACCATTTCATTTAATAGTGAATTCAACGAAACTGGATCTGGAGTTGTATGTGTTGCTACAATATCTATTTCTCCTATTTTATTGACAACCGTAGAAAGTAGACCACACTTATATCCCAACTTCGTGAACAAATTAAATAATAAAGTCGTCGTTGTGGTTTTACCATTTGTTCCAGTTATTCCAACCAACTTCAATTTAGAAGAAGGATGATCATAGAAATTATTCGCCATGATCGCCAATGATTTCGCTGAATTATCCGTTACGATCAATGTCACATCTGCAGGTACTTCAACTGCTTTTTCAGCAATGATAATTTTACAAGCATTTGCAATGACAGAATGAATATAATCATGGCCATCAACAGTTGAACCTTTGATCGCAACAAAAACCGTTTTTTCTATCGCTTTTCTAGAATCGAAAACAATTGAATCAATTTGCATGTCAATTGAACCATTCGTAGAAAGAACAGTAACACCAGAAAGTATGTCTTTTAGCGTTTTCATTTTAATTATTAAGCGTTAATTCAATTAAACCTCCGTTAAAAGCAGGAGTTCCAGCTGGCGAAGATTGTCTCACCACTTTTCCATATCCTACAATATCGACACTCATTCCAATCGACTCGATTAAATAAACAGCATCTTTCGCACTCATTCCCATTACATTTGGAACAACACCTTTATTAAAAGATCTTTTAGTAAAATCAACCACATTCCCTTTTGAACTTGTATTCACCCAATCATTTTGAGCGTTATCTTTATAATGAACATGTAAGTTTTTCATTACAATTAATAAGTCATGAAGATTTCCATCTTTCGAAACAGGAGAATCCAATACTTTCGATTTTTTCTCATTAATTGCTTGGTGATACCTCAAACTTGTCGCATATACTTTATTAGCAATTGCTGCAAATACAGTTCCCGATACAGTTGCTCCATAAATATTTTCTCCAGACGCAGCGATTGAAACGATACAAGAGTAAATAGGTTTTTTAACAGGAAAATAACCAACAAAAGAGGCGAGGTATTTTTCTTCCCCCTTTTTTCCATATCTAAAATCTTCATTTTGAATCAATGCTGTTCCTGTTTTACCTGCGATATCAAAATAAGAAGAAGTCAATCTTTTTCCTGTTCCATCTTTCATTACACCAGCTAAACAATTCTGTAAGATTTTAATTGTACTAGGCTGACAAATCTGGGGATTGATAACAATTGGTTGAAACGATTTAACCACTTCAGCACCTCTACGAATTTCTTTTACAAATTGAGGTCGAACAAATTTCCCATCATTGGCAACAGCATTATAAAACGCTAATGTTTGAAGTGGTGTTTGTCTAACTTCATACCCAATCGCCATCCAAGGCAATGAAAGTCCTGACCAATTTTTAGATCCAGGAACAGGAATGGATGGATTTGCTTCTCCTTCTAATTCAATTCCCAAAGGCGCTCCTAAACCAAATTCATTTAAGCGATCAACGAATGTTTGCGGTTCATCTTTATAGGCTTTATAGATTACTTTTGAAATAACATTGGAGGACAATTCAAAAGCTTTTTTAATCGAAATATTTCCATAATTTGCTCCATGTGCTTCTGAAAGAGACTTCGTGAAATAAGTATATTTTGGCGCTGCTTGAACCATGTCGTTGATTCCAAATTTCTGATCTTCCAAACCAGCCATTAAAGAAGCCAACTTAAAAGTCGAACCAGGAACTTCTCGTGTACCAATTGCATGATTGAACAATTCATAATATTCACCATTAGATGCTAAGGTCAAATTCACAATCGCTTTTACAAATCCCGTTTTAACATCCATTACAACGACACAACCATGCTTTGCACCTTGCGCTTTTAATTGACTTAACAATTCCGAATGTGCCACTTCTTGAATTTCTTTATCAATAGAAGTTACAACATCAGCACCTTCAACCGCCTCTTTAACAATTTGACCTGTTTTTTTCCAACCCGTTGAAATTCTTTGTTCAATTTCTTCTCCTGGTTCACCAGCTAAATATTCATTGTAAGCCCCTTCAATTCCGACACGTAATTCTTTGCTATTTACTTTTGAAGTTTTCGCTTGATAATAACCCAATGTACGTTTCATCATATCATTATAAGGTCGTTTACGAATTGAAGTAACATCATTATCGATTAAACCACCTTTCATTCGACCTAAATTGAAAATAGGTAATAAATTCAATCTTCTTCTTTCTTCATTTGTAGCTTTACTTTTTATTTTAAAATACCTGTTTTTTAAAGCTCGAGCTCTTTGAATAGATACTTGCCATTCCCGAGCAGATGTATTTGGAAATATTTCGTTTAATCCTTCAGATAAGTCTGTTATAGAATCATCAAATAATTTTTGATCAATGACTGTTGGATCAAGATGTATTTCATAAAAAGAAATTGATGTAACTAAAGGTGTATAGTTTACATCTAAAATTTCACCTCTTCGTGGCATTCTAAGGATTGTTCTTTTAGGAATTGTTTCTTTAGAATCAGAAATTGTATTTGAAGTAGATTCTTTCCCATTCATTTGAATAGAAAACGTTTTAAATAAAACAACCAACATAATAACAACGAACCCGAAATAAACCAGGTACGCTCTCCAAAATATTGCTTTTTTTTCGTTCATTTTTATTTATCCTCTTTTCTTATTCTTATTACTTTTGTTGGATTAACTGTTTCGTTTAATCCTCTTTTTCTCAATTTCTCTACTAATTTGTATCTTCTTGTTTCTTCCTCTAATTTTGTTTTCGTTTCGACGTAATTAGAATTCAATTCATTCAATTCAATTTGAGCTTTTTCAGCATCTTTTGACAATTGCTTCCCATAATATCCTTTTGCTACCAACAACAGCAAAAGAAAAATGATGAAGAAAATGAAGTTCAAATTATTCAGCACAAACTCTTTTGTTAAAAACTCCCCATTCAAAATCTGAATCAACGCATTTGGACGAGGCTTTTTATCAGCGACACTCTTCTTTTTCTTCGGCTCCTTTGTTTTTGGAGTTTCAGGAATCGAATCTTTATCTATGTATTCATTATCCTTCATTTCGAACCGCAATTCTTAATTTAGCACTTCGAGCTCTGGAATTTCTTTCAATCTCTTCTTCATCTGGAACAATAGGATGCCTAATTACTTCCGTAAAAGGTTTCAATACATTTCCGTAAAAATCTTTTTTAATATCTCCTTCAATCGAACCTCGTTTCATGTAGTTTTTCACCAAACGATCCTCCAAGGAATGATAAGACATCACTACTAATTTCCCACCTGGAGCGAGAACATCAGCCGTTTGATTTAAAAAACGTTCCAATACATCTAATTCCTGGTTCACTTCAATTCGTAATGCTTGAAAAACTTGAGCGAAAAATTTATGTTCCTTATACTTTGGAGCACATGCTTCTAGCACATCCATTAAATCTCCCGTTGTTTTGATTTTTTTTGTTTCACGTGCCATAACAATCGTGTAGGCAATTTTATGTGCATTTTGTAAATCTCCATACGTTCTGAAAATTTTCATCAATTCACGATCGCTATAATCTTTAACGATTGTTCTAGCCGTCACATCACCCGCTTGATTCATTCGCATATCCAATGGATCATTGGTACGAATAGAAAAGCCTCTATTTCCGTCATCGAATTGATGAGAAGAAACACCTAAATCAGCTAAAATTCCATCTACTTTCGGAAAACCCATCATTTTTAAATGGTTCGAAATGAAAGAAAAGTTAGAAGCAACAAAATGAAAATTATCGGCTTCCCAAGCATTTTTACGAGCATCAGGATCTTGGTCAAAAACTATTAATTGACCTTTAGAAGAAAGTTGTTTGAAAATTTCACGAGAATGACCACCGCCACCAAAAGTTACGTCCACATATATCCCGTCTGGATTAATCGTTAATCCATCTAAACATTGTTGTAGCATTACTGGTACGTGATACTCTTCTTGTTTATTCGTCGTCTCCATTTAAGTCACCCATTACTTCATCCGCTAAATCAGCGAAATCTGCCATGTTTCCTTCGATCATTTCGAAGTATTTAGACTTGTCCCAAATTTCAATTCGATCATTGTAAGCAATAATCATTGCGTCTTTGTTCAAACCGACACGTTCCATGTGTGTAACAGGAACATGAATTCTACCGACACTATCCAACGAAACCGATTTGGCACCTTGGTGAAATAATCTGTAGAACATTCTGTTTTTCGGTTTGAACAGATTCATTTTAGAAAGTTTTTCACTGATTTTCTCCCATTCATTCATAGGATAAAGCGTTAAACATTCCTCAAAACCCTTGTTCAGCATGAAATTTTCTTGGGCAGCAGGAGACAGTTGCTTCCGTAATCCGGAAGGAAATAAGAAACGCCCTTTTGCGTCCAACTTTACTTCAAATTCTCCTACTAGTCCTATCATGGCATTAATAATGAGCAAAAATAGTAGTTTTATCATTTCAAACTACCACTTTTTACCACCAATAAACATATTGTTGATAAGTTCTAACGCAGAAGGACAAAAAAGGTTTCAAATCAATTTAAAAAAATCAGTAATCACGTACTTTTACGTAAAAAATAAATCTGTGGTAAATTGTGGGACTTTTTATGATTGTTGATAAAATTAGTCATTGTTAATAACGAAAAACACAAATAATAAGATGTATTTTTAATATATAATATATTGATTTTAATTATTTTAAGTTAAATCATGTCAAATACGACTTTAAACACCCACCTTTTGAAATTTTAAGAATTTTTAGCGAAAAGTGGGAATTAAAATACAAATTGGAAAATTGCAGATTACAGATTGATGTTACTGCAAACAATTTATAAGTATTTATACGTGAAAATATAAGTATATATACCTGTTTTAATTAAAAAAATAAATTTATTTTTAATTGAATATTGATCAAATTGTTAAGAATAGTACAAAAACAATCAATCTAAAAACAGTTTTCAACTTAAAAAATTAAAACACAATTTCATCTAATTTTATTGATAATAATCGTTATGCAACAATTTTTTTGTTTCAAATTATCGAATTTTAAAACATATAGAATATTTTCAATATCAATTATTTAGTGTAAAAATCACTTTTTATTTATCCATTATTTTATTCTACTTTTACACTGCAATTTATTAATTTTTAGACAACATTCTAACTATCATGAAAAAAACATCCTATATTTTAAATCTTATTATTGCTATTTCTTTTTTTAGTTTTAATTCCTTTTCACAAGACACACTATTTGAAAAACAGGAAGAATTTGAGCATTTATTTTGTGGATCAGAAGAGGCAAAAGCTTTAAGAGGAAAAGAAAATTCACCATTACTTAAATCTTTAACTTCTCCTTTAGACCCAAGTACATATATCATTTGTGGGAATGGGAAGTTTCGTGTAATTTTTATGGATCTAGTTAATTCAACTGGTGCTGGTTTTGCTGCACCTGGCGCTTTAGGTATAGCAAGAAGAAATTGTGTATGTGAGGTTATTAATTACATTGAAAGTGTTATCTCTATTCCAGCAAATATTGGAACTACAAGCCCAACAATAGATATTATTTTTAATGTTTCCATTAACAGTGCATCTAATATACTAGCTTTTGCAACCCCAGTTTTTGACGCAGCATTTTATGCTCCTACTCCAACATCACCATCACCTGGTTATTATGGTGGCTATATGTATGATTACATAAATACAGGAATCAAATCAGATATATTAAGCGAAGATGCACAAGTGACAGTAAATTTTGGACATCAATATGCGTATTGTACACCAACATTACTTGATTGTGATTATGATTTTTATTCTATTATTTTACATGAACTCACACATAGTTTAGGATTTCTTTCCTTTGGACAAGATATCGCTGGTACTTTATCCTCAAAAATTACAAATAATGTTTTTTCAAAATTAGATGAACATTATTTATATTATAATAGTGGGGCTGGATTTTTAAAATTATTTGATATAACTTCATTTCCTCCAAATGGCGTTAATCCATCTCTACCATTAAATGCTGGAGCGGATAATAATGTTTGGTTGACTGATTCAGATTTGATAAATAAACAGAACCAACCAATAAATAGTGATTCACCTTATAATGCTGGTACTTCGCTTAGTCATCTAGATGATCGTTATCACCTTAACTTGACTGTTTCAGGCCTAGGAAGAACGGATATTTCACCAGGTTATTCTCCTAACTATTTGATGAATGGTTCAATTAACTCTCATCAAAAGAAAAGAGAATTTACGCTTCAAGAGGTGTTAATTTTACAAACAATGGGATATACAATCAATCCTACATTTCCAGGTTTATCGAATATTTCAAATAACACACCATATCATCAAGGAGTATTAATAACTCCAAATGATATGGGAGCAACAAGTTATTTCAATTCAACTCCGGCATCAGGATTATCTGATTTAACAATAAATACAACAAATGGAAATCCAGTTACTTTAAATTTAACTACTGGAATAATGACAAATGGCTCAGCCTCTCAAGCATTAAATTTTACCGATCTTGATGGTGATGTTATCACTGTATATGAACCAAATCCTGGATGGAAAGGATTGTATAATATTAGAGGTTGTGGTTCTGGCAATAATGAAGATCAACTTACTATTAACGCAAATAGAGATATAATTACGTTCACCCCAAGAAATAATTTTATAGGTAGAGCACAATTTGCATTTCATTTATATGATGGAAAACAAAGAGGTGATTATATTGTTATTACAGTTGATGTTACAAAAGGGACTACATTTTTAAATACTCCGAGTGATGAATTAGTAATTAATGGTAGTTTTGAAGAAGGGTCTGAATATCAAGAAATCGGAACGAATGAATTTAATTTATTTGCTGATGAAGTCAATACCTATAAAATGTATACTAAAAAAACAATTTGTGATGGTATGCAATATTATCATCAAGGATGGAACGACCCTAACTTAATAAATTCAAGTAAAAATTGTTTATTTACTGAAGGTTATCTTTGTTATGGGAATTGTTCTGGTACATCCATACCATTACCTTCCAATTTAGGTAACAGATTTATGAGTTTCATGTCGGCTAATATAGCTGAGAGCTTTAATATGCAACTAACTGACCCAATAATCAATTGCACATCTTACACCATAGAATTTGATCTAAACATACCTAGTCTTCTTGCTTTCGTTACAAATTTTAGTACAAATCCAAATCCAACAATTAATTTTTTATTTCATAACCAAGGTTTAAATACAAACATTAATTTTGGCCAAGAAAATCTAAATATTAGTTACCCTGTATCAACTGCAAATATTGGCACATAGACACACGTAACTATTCCATTCTCATACAATTCCAACAATCCCTCTTCTTTTTTTCAAGTAGATGCACTAGCAAAACTTACTTTTTTAGCTATCGATAATGTCTCTATTAAACCCTCAACAATCCCTCCTCCACCTTCAACTTTAGCCGTAACCCAAACAACAACTCCAATTTGTTCAGGAAATTCTATTCCCCTAGTAGCTTCAGGTGCGGATACTTATTTATGGTCTCCTGCAACAGATTTAAATACAACCACAGGTTCCAATGTTATTGCTTCTCCTTTAACAACAACTACATACACAGTAACTGGCTCAACTAATGCTGGATGCCCACTTGGTACAGTAACTACTTCAATAACAGTAAATCCTACACCAACAATTACTATCAACAACTCAACAATCTGCAGTGGTACAAATGCTACTTTAACAGCAACACCATCACAAATTGGAGGAACTTATTTATGGAGCAATGGAGAAACAACTCCTTCAATTACATTTACTGCTTTTTCGACAACAACCTACTCTTGTATTTATACGCTTAATGGATGCCCAAGTACTTCCGTTTCTGGTACTGTAACCGTTACTCCAACCCCAACGCTATCAGTTAATAATTCAACAATTTGTAGTGGAGTAAATACTACTTTAACGGCAACACCATCTCTATTAGGAGGATCCTATTTATGGTCTACTGGGGGAGAAATATCAGATTTTATAACTGTATCACCAACTACAACTACTTCATATACATGTGTGTATACCTTGAATGGATGTTCAAGTTCTTCAGTTTCTGGAATCGTAACTGTCAATCCAAATCCTCTTATTACTGTTTCTCCTCCTTCTTCTACAATCATTTCAGGAACAAGTATAGGTTTAACAACTTCTGGTGCAAATAGTTATTCATGGTCTCCTTCAACATATTTAAGTTGTACAACGTGCCCAAATCCAATAGCTTCACCTTTAACGACAACTACTTATACAATTATTGGTGTAGATGTTAATGGTTGTTCTGATACTACTTCTACAACTATTACTGTTACCCCTCCACCATGTGGCTCTTGTCCAAACGTACTTGCTTCAAATGGTATTTTATCTGTAAGTCCGGCACCATATCAGGTATTCTGTGTAAATAATAATATCACTATAAATGGAAACGTTACTATATCTAAATGTGAGTTAAGGATTTCACCAAATGTAACGATTACCGTTTCAGCTGGGTCAACATTAAATATTCTTGGAAGTCATTTATACGCCTGTACAGATATGTGGCAGGGAATAGTTGTTCAACCATTAGGAAGGCTTAACATTAATTTATCGAATGGTATTCCAAGTACAATTAAATCTACTTTAATTGAAGATGCTATTGTTGCTGTTGATATTGTAAGTTTAAATCAATTAACAACAAATGTTTTAACTGTAAATAGTGCTACTTTTAATAGAAATCTAATTGGTATCAGAGTATTGGAATACAAGTTACTTTTGGCTTCATATCCTTTTACAATTGTAAATTCTGTGTTTACGTGTCGTAATATTCCTTTTGTGAATAATTCAATTTCATGGCCATTAACATCTACTATTAAAGCTACAAATCCAACTTTATCACCTTTAGAAACACCTTATATTAATAATACAACCTATTCTCAAACAGGTACAAATGCCTTTTTAAAAGCTCCTTATGCTTGGATAAAATCTCAAAAAGGAATTTATTTAGAAAACATTGGAGAAATGGCGAATGCAACATCACCAAATCCTACCTATTACGAAATGGTTATTGGAACAACTGGAGCACAAAATTATAATGTATTCGACAACCATGCGATTGGTATTGATGCTTTAAATGCCAATATAAAAGTTGTAAATAGTATCTTTCAAAATACAATAACATCTGGAAATCAAGGAGCAATTGGTGGAATTGGAATACAAGCAATTGGAACATTTGCAAAACGCAACCGATTACAAGTGGTAGCTGCAAATCCATCCGGAAATTTTGCTAATAAATTCTTTGATTGTAGTAAAGCAATTCGTTCGCAAGAATATTTCGACAACATTATTACGAATAATGATTTTACGAGTATGCAAGTATATTCTTCAACTGCACTAAATGTTAATAAACGGGGTAAATACGGTGTCTATATCACCTCGAACATTTTTAGAAAGATAGATGTATCTCAAAATACGTTAACCAACATTGAAAATGGAATCGTGTTTTATGCAAATAATACGGGTACATCTGGCGGTTTAGGACAAGTAAGTGGGCAAGTGGATATCAACTACAATAAAATTCGTAAAAGCTTTCCTGGTTTTCCAATGTCTGATAATTATGTTTCAAATGCTATCATGCTTGGTAATGTAATTTATGCTCCTAATTTCGTTATTATTCCTGGAACGACTGTCAATGTTAGTTTTAATACAATCAATAAAGTATTCAGAGGCATTAGCACAACAAATTGGCAAAGAAAAATTTTAAATACAACAGATAATACGATATCTCTTGTAGAAGATGGAGCTGCTAGTAACCCATTGCAATACGGTATAAGTCATACGAATAATATTGGTGCTAATACACCTAATAATACAAGCTATAATACAATAACAGGTTTCAACACCACGGAACTTAAAGTATATGGAATATACAGTAGTTTGACGAGCCGTCATAACCTTACTTGTAATACTACTACAAATACCTATCATGGAATTGCTTTTGCAGGAAATTGTGCGTTGACACAAACTCGCTTTAATACAATGAGTAACCATCATTATGGCTTTGTTTTGGATAACAATGGGGTCATTGGTACGCAAGGATCAATTACTGCACCTTGTGATAACCAATATTTTGGAACTTGGCCTTCAAATACGTTTAAAACGGCAACAATTAATGGTTCAAGTGCTCAAAACTCTAAAATGTACGTACATAACAATAGCTATTCTAATCCGAATGGATATGGATTTAGTAACACTCCTCTAATAACAAATACTATGTATTCATCTTCAAATGGATCATTATTAACAGTTTCAGGTAATCAAACGTATGTTGATTGCTCTCAAATTTTTGGGATCAGCCAAGCTACTCCAAATGAAATTGTATTATTAGAAAAAATTGTGCAAAATCAAATAAACGAAGTAATAAGTCCATTAGAAACTCAAAAAATAAATAAACATCATTTGTATCGTTTGCTAAAAACAAATCCTGAGATACTGCTTCAATCAACTAGGCACCAAAATTTTTATACAATAAATCAACCGATGGGAAATGAGAAAATAGTCTCTATCGAAAGTGATTATTCCACTGGAGATTTGATCCTTGGTTCCGGAAAGGTGGCTAATTTAACTCCACAAGATAATATCGAAACAAATTACAAGTTGTTTTATGAAATTTATAATTCAAGTTTTTACGATACAATTACGCCTATAGATAGTTTAAATTTGATAACATTGGCGAATGGATGCCCATTTACAGACGGTGCCATTGTATATCAAGCAAGAGCTTTGTACAATACTCTCTTTAACACAACCATTATTTTTGAAGATAACTGTCCAGAAAATATGGGTGGTAAAAGTTTGATTCATACTGACCAAAATTCTATCTATGAAACAGAACAAAATAATTTTGAACTATTACTCTATCCAAATCCAACAACAGGAAAAGTTTTTGTTTCTTCACAAGGAATAAAAGAAGGAAATCTTAAAGTAATGGTTATGAACATCACAGGAAAAGAAGTCTATAATTCACTTTTACTTGTTGAAGGTGATACATCTGATTTTTATTTAAATGTAGAATCGGGAACCTATATTGTAACAATTACAAATACAGATACCTATGAAAAAGTCATTCGAAAAATAACTATTCAAAAATAAAATTTCATTACACGATTAAATAAATTATATTTGTTTACAATGAACACTTTTGTAAGCATACTATTCTTGATACATTTAAATGTAACTTTTTCTCAGAACTTGGTGCCAAATCCAAGTTTTGAGAATTATACTAGTTGTCCATCTGGTCCGAATCAGCTAACATACGCTTTTCCATGGACAGCACCTACAAATAATGATGCAGAATATTTTCATTCTTGTTCATCTAATACTTCTTTTGGAGTTCCAAATCAAGATATATATAATTTTCAATATCCTCACTCAGGAAATGCTTTTGTTGGTCTATTTTTATACAATGGAGTAGATAATAATTATCGTGAGTACTGTAGTGTTCAACTTTTAAATACACTTGAAACAAATAAATGCTATTGGATTCAATTTTATATAAATAAAGCATCAGGAGCCGTTGGAGGAAAATATGCAATTAATAATATAGCGTGTGCATTTACAAATTCAGCAATAACTACTTCAGGTGCTGGAGAAGTTATAAATTTTAATCCAAATATTTTGAAGTTTGGAAATCCAATAATTAAAGATACATTAAATTGGATTTCTATTACTGGAATTTATTATGCTTTAGGTGGAGAAAATTATATAACAATTGGTAATTTTAAAAGTGATAATTTAACGGATACATTAAATACAGGTGATGGAACCTATCCAGGGGCATATTATTTTATAGACGACGTATCAGTTATTGAAATCAGTAATCTACCTGGAGGTATGTCCGCATTTGCAGGAAACGATGCAACAATTTCTCAACTTGGTGACAGTGCATTCTTAGGCCAAGAAATTAGTAATCTAAATTGTAATTGGTCTATTTTGGGAGGTGCACAAATTGCAACCAATACATCTGGTTTGTTTGTGCAACCTACTTCTACAACTACGTATGTTGTTGAGCAAACACTTTGTGGAACAATTACTTATGATACGGTTACAGTATTTGTTACAGTTGGTTTAGAAGAATTAAATCATTCAACAAATTTTGAACTCTATCCAAATCCAACAACAGGAAAAGTTTTTGTTTCATCTAGTAATTTAACAGGTGAAGAGCTTAAGGTATCTGTGATGGATGTAACTGGAAAAGAAGTGTTCAATACTCAACTCTCTTTGAACGAAGGTATATCTCATTTTAGTTTGGATGTAAAGGCAGGAAGTTATTTCGTGACACTATTAGATCCTGTCACGACCAAAAAGATCATAAGACAATTATTTATTCAAAAGTGATTTCTTGTACTTTATCTTCTCCTTTTATCTATAATAATGCTAGGTAATGCTAATAACATAAATTGTTCTCAGATTTTTGGAATCAGTCAACCTACCCCAAATGAAATTTTATTGTTAGAGAAAATTGTACAAAATCAAATAAATGAAGTAATCAGTCCTTTCGCAACTCAAAAAATAAATAAACACCATTTATACCGTTTGCTAAAAACAAATCCAGATATACTGCTTCAATCAACTATTCTCCAAAATTTTTATACAATAAATCAACCGCTGTTAAATGAGAAAATAGTCTCTATCGAAAGTGATTATTCCAATGGAGATTTGATACTTGGTTCAGAAAAGGTGGCTAATTTAGCTCCACAAGATAATATTGAAACAAATTACAAGTTGTTTTATGAAATTTATAATACAAGTTTTTACGATTCGATTACGCCAACAGATAGTTTAAATTTAGTAACTTTGGTGAATGGATGCCCGTTTACGGATGGTGCCATTGTATATCAAGCAAGAGCTTTGTACAATACTCTCTTTAACACAACCCTTGTTTTTGAAGACTATTGCCCTGCAAATATGGGAGAAAAAAGTTTAATTCAAACGGAAGAAAATTCTATACATGAAATGGAAGAAAATAAATTTGAGGTTTTAATCTATCCAAATCCAACAACAGGAAAGATTTCAATTGTTTCAACGAATCCAAATGGAGGAGAGCTTCTTATAGAAGTGAAAGACATTACGGGTAAGGTTATTTATCATTCGATGTTTTATGTTAATGAAGTCCATTCAGAATTCTATTTAGATGTTGATCCAGGAACTTATTTCGTTACGATAATTAACTCAATCTCAAAAATGAATACTGTGAAAAAAATAACTGTTCAAAAATAAATTTGTTTGGAATGAGAAATTTTGTATTTATAATCATAATATTACTCAGTAAAATCTGTTTTTCTCAAAACTTGGTGCCCAATCCAAGTTTTGAGGATTATACTAGTTGTCCAGATGCCTCTAGTCAATTGTTTTATGCTATCCCATGGATTGCAAAAGATAATAATAGCGTTGAGTATTTTAACTCATGTTCTTCTACAAGAGGTGTTCCAAATCATGGTTCAAGTTTTCAGTATGCAAAAACAGGACAAGCTTATGCTGGTTTTTGGGCATATAATGGTATAAATAATAATTATAGAGAATATCTTCAGGTTCAATTAAATTCGATTCTATCTGTAAATAATTGTTACTTAATTACTTTTTATGTAAATACAGATATTGGGAATTATGCAGTAAATTCTATAGGAGGATATATATCTAATATAGCTATTGGATCAACTACTGGTTCTGGTTCAATACTAAATTATGAACCTCAAATATTAAAATTTATGAATCCAATATTGAAAGATTCTGCAAATTGGATTGAAATTTCTTCAATATATTATTCTACAGGTGATGAAAATTACCTTACAATAGGGAACTTTTATAATGATGCAAGTACAGATACTCTTTCTACAGGTTATAGTACATATGAAGGAGCATACTATAATATTGACGACGTATCCGTAATAGCTATCGATGATCTTCCTGGAGGTATGCTTGCATTTGCAGGAAACGACGCAACTATTTCTCAACTAGGAGACAGTGCTTTCATAGGCCAAGAAATTAGTAATTTAAATTGTAATTGGTCTATTTTAGGAGGTTCACAAATTGCAAGCAATACATCGGGTTTATTTGTGCAACCTACAACTACAACTACCTATGTTGTTGAACAAACACTTTGTGGAACAATTACTTATGATACTGTTACCGTATTTGTTACAGTTGGTATGGAAGAATTAGATCATCAATCCATTTTTGAAATCTATCCCAATCCAACAACAGGAAAGGTTTTTGTTTCATCTCAAGGAATTGAAGAAGGAAATCTAAAAGTAATAGTAATGGATATAACAGGAAAAGAGGTTTTCAATTCTATTTTATCTATCCAAAATGGGGTAACGGATTTCGATTTAAAAGTAGAATCGGGTACTTATATAATTTCTATTATTAATTCTATTACCAATGACAAAGTCATTCAAAAAATAGCTATTCAAAAATAGAATTTCTATTACACGTTAAAGTGTTGTTATGTAAGATTTTTCCTTTGTAAGCCTATCAAATCGAAAAGAATAAAAATGTTAAATAATTAGGATTTAAGTACCTAATTAGGCACATTTGTAAATACAGTTTATTAAATGGCCCCATTTATTAGAAAGCATAGACGGAGTAAGGATAGAAATCTACAGTAGGGAACATTTACCCATTCATATACATGCCAAATTGCTGAACATGAGGCATTGGTACACATTACTACGGGAGAAGTTATACGAGGAAGCCTACCTCCAAAAAAGTTGAAAATCGTGCAGGAGTGGTTAAAGGAAGGTGACAGATATGAGGTTCTTGAACAAAACTTTTACCAGTTAAATCCAAGACTTGCACCAACAACAGAAGGCAATAATGACAAATAACAAAAAATACAAGATACGATGAAAAAAACATTTAGAAGACTTCCAAGGATTTTAAAAATAAATGAGTTGGATAGCAAGAATCTGAGAGTATCTGTTTTGTTTAACAATGGAGAGAATAGAATCTTAGACTTTAAAAATATATTAAGCAATGAATGGAAGGTTGAGCCAACTGATCCGGAATACATATTATTGGAAGCAACAGAGTTTAAAAAAGTACAGTTGGAAAATAATACGTTGACATGGAACAATGTTACTATATAAATCACAGACAAATCCAACCAAAAAATAAAAACAGGTTTCGATGTAGGTCCAGATGTGTTGTATGAATTGAGTTTGGCAGATGAGAAACGGAGTCATTCCATTGGCGAGTTGTTTCGTAAATGGAGATTAGAAGCCAAATTAACACAGGATGAAGTTGCAGAGAAATCGGGTACAACAAGAACTTACATTACAAGATTGGAAAACGGAAAACAAGATGTTGAGCTCAATACGCTGTATCGTGTTGTAGAAGGTGGGTTAGGAAAACATTTGAAGTTAAGTCTTGAATAAGTAACCAGCTCTGCTAAAAATCTGGAATTTTAAATCTTCAATTTGTAATCTAATTTCCGTAATTTCACCCCATGGGAAATGAGAAAAAAAACTGGGGACTTTTAATTTTATTGGCGTGCGTTTGGGGAAGTTCATTTATACTAATGAAAAGAGGAATGTATACATTGAATAACGAACCCATTTTTACAGATGTACAAGTAGCTTCCTTACGAATGACGATGGCTGGATTAGTGCTATTGCCTTTTGCATTAATGTGTTTGAAAACCATTCGAACTTTTAAGGAATTCCTATTATTAAGTACAGTTGGTGTTTGTGGGAATTTTCTTCCAGCATACTTATTTACTTATGCTGAAACAGAAATTTCTTCAGGTTACGCAGGAATGTTAAACAGTTTTACGCCTATTTTTTCAATGATTATTGGTTTACTAATATTTAAAATTAGAGTTACTTTTATTCAATTTATTGGACTTATAATAGGAACTATTGGAATTGTTTTATTAGTCATTTCAGGAAACAATTCAATAGAAAACATTCAACTAAGTGACTCATGGAAACCAGTAGCAGCAATAGTATTCGCTACTCTTCTATATGCAATAAGTTTAAATACGATTAAACATACTTTGCAAAAATTTAGAGCAATTGAAATTACCTCATTGGCTTTTTTCATTGTATTGACTCCTTCTATTAATATGAATATAAAAGAAGGGACACTTCAAACCATTCAAACAAATCCACATGCTATGGAGGGACTTGGATATATTGCTATTTTGAGTATTGTCGGCACAGCTTTGGCAGTAATTTTATTTAACCAATTGATCACAGCTACCTCTACTCTTTTCGCAAGTAGTGTAACGTATCTAATTCCAATTGTTGCCGTTTTTATTGGGATTTCTTTTGGAGAAAATATAAACGCCAAGCAAATTGGGGCAATGACAATTATACTATTGGGGGTGTTTATTGCGAATTATTGGGTTGTTTTATTCAAGAAAAAGGAAATTAATTTACATTCTAAATAAATTAACCACATCATTTATATTTTTTTTAACTTTACCAACTTATTTAATAAAATACACTATGAAGAAGTTAAAAATCTATTTAATTTTAACCATTTTATCCATTTCACCTATCATTTTTTCACAAGACTTAAGTTTAAACTGGTCTGAAAAAATGGAATATAATAACAGTAAAAATGGATTCTTTTCGAGTTTTATAAATACAAACGACCAATACATTTATACATTAAACTCAAATTTAGCTTTAAATCCATCTAAAAGAGATGATAAAGTAATGCTGATTGCTTATGATAAAATAACAATGAAGCAAGTTTCTTCCGTTGCTTTACGAGGATATAAAGAAAATGCAGCAGCAAAAAATACTTATAAATCATTAGAATATCTTAAAACAATTGTTTTCAATGAAGAAATTTTAGTGTTTTGGATCCAACGTACCAACACTAAAAATGATAAAAAAGAAGAATTATTTGTAGAATCCTTTTCAACAACATTAAAAAGAAATAAAAAATTAAAAAAAGTCTACACATCTAATCTTCCTGTAGATGTTAAAATTTCTAGATATGCCAGCTCTTCAATTACAGTAGTGTACAACAAAGATGTTCAAAATGAAATTGTAATTGGTTCTGAATTACCTGTAAAAGGAGAAAATATAATTTTTAAGTACTTAATAATCAACAATGAGCTAGAAGTATTAACAGAAAATGAAATAGAATTACCTATTAAACTTACGAATAAATCGTATGGCTTGACTTCGATTTACGAGTTTGGAAAAGACGGGAATATTTATGTTAGAAGCACAGTTTCAATGTCTCCAGAAGAAAGAAAAACGGCAAAAAAAGGAGAAGATCGATCTTATTGCGTATTCTCAATTATTAATCCTACAACTTCGGACAATTCAACTTTTGAATTAAAAGATGACAATAAAACGATTAATGATTTTAGTTATGTTGTGACAGATAAGAACATTAAAATATATGGTTTTTTTGGAGATCTAACAAAAGACGCTACTGGAAATAGTACACATGGACTATTTTATTCTGAAATAAGTAGTAAAACATTAGAAGGTAATGGAATGAACTATACTTATTTTGATAAATCAACTCTCGATAAATTATTTGCGAAAGATCAAGAAGATAAGAAAAAAAGCACAGCTCTTTTAAGTAAAAAAAGAAAAGCGCAACAAGCAAACAACGATGAAGCATTAGACACACGATTTGGAATAGAACAAATGTTTTCAGTAGATGAAAACAACATTGTTTTATTATGTTCAAAAATGTATAATTATTCTCACACAGTTTGTACTACGAATCAAAATGGTGGAACATCGTGCAGAACTTATTACTATTGTGAAAAAAGTAATGTTGTTGCTATCAAGCTATCAAAAGAAGGTGAAATTGTTTGGTCATCCAATTTAGATAGAAAAATAACATATAGTTATTGGGATGCTTATGATTTGAAAGCTGTTTTTAAGAACGATAAATTTTATGTGATTTATGGTTCATCTTTCGCTCTAGATGCTGAAAAAAAATCAAGGAAAACAGCAAAGAAATACAAAGATTCAAGAGATAATTTTGAATATGCTGTTTTTGAAAATTCAACAGGTAAATTTGTTAAAAACACTTTCATGGTTAACAAAAAAGAGGTTGAAAAAAAAGAAAGAAAAATGGTAAACCCAACATCTTTGGTTGTTTTAGATGATAAATTTTACGTCAATTTTATGGTTACAAGTCAAAAGCCAGGATGGTGTGTTGCTAATGTTCTTTGTTTCCCAACACTTTACTACTCCATGTTAAGTGGAAACACAAAAAAAGGACACGGAAATTTAGGCGTAATATCTCCTATCGAAAACGATGGTAAATCAAATAAAAAGAAGAAAAAATAAATAATCAATTGCGATTTAAAAAAGGCTGTTCATTATTCATGTTCAGCCTTTTTTCTTAGAAGCTTACAAATTCGGTAAGATTTTAATTAAATTTAAAACGCAATGGATAACGATCTAAAATTGAAGAGATAGAAATTGAACATTCAGTAACTTTTTTATTCCGAATTCTATTCTTTTTTTCATCAATTAACTTTTGAGTTAGTTTAATATTACCCAAATAAAATTTCACAAATAAATTAGATCCCCACGAAAGCATATTTATATATAAATGCTTTGTAAACAACCATTTTACCACAAAAAAAGTTGTTGTATTAAACATTAATGATGTTGACCCTTTTATCAAATCTCCATTTAAACACATTCCAAATCCAGGAATAAAATAACTACTTCTTTTAAAAAAAGTGGAATGTTTCAATTCATAGTCATTTATTTTTGTCAAACATTCTAAACACTTAAAATCTGAATTTTGTAGCATTAATTTTTGAATGATTTTAGTCGAAATTTCATTATTATATTGAGAATAAATCAACGTTTTCAAAAGTTGAGTTTCAATTGTCGAATCTTTAGAATGAATTTCATATTGATTTAAATAATAAAGAGAAAAATAAGGATCGTTATTCAAATGTGCGATCAAAATTGAATTCCAAAGTAAATTCGATTTTTCTAACGAATCTTCAATAAAAGATAAATTAATTCGCTTCACTTCAGTTAGTACATCTTCATTTTGAATTTCATTAATTAAATACAATTTCACTTTTTGGATGATAAATCTATTTTTTATAGTATCATTTTCAGAATTATAAACGCAATATTCCAAATCCAATAATCTTGAATTTAAATCGGTTTGAGAAAAAGTACTGTTAATACAACGTATACTTATTAATAAGAGAATAATAATCCGAAACATGAATTAAATATTGGTTTTTTGTGTCTTTCATTTTAAGTTTAGCATCGCGATACGATCCTATTATATTTGCCCCATAAAAAGCTGTAAAGAATCCTGAATTAAGTATTGACAATGGGTGAAAAAAACCAACTTTTTTCACACTTTCTCCAATTTGAACTCCTAAAAGAGTATGGGAAGCCAATTTTGTGCTAAAGGATCTATAATTTCCAATATACAACTCACCTAAACCTGGTATAATAGCCGAAAAAATAGCGGCAAGCAATGGTTTTTTAGAACAAGCTTTTTTATAAGCTAAAAAATCTGTTTCGAGATTCTGGGGAATATGTAAAGTATCTGAAACATTAGGAGAATTTGTTAGATCATAAAGTTGAAAAAGATTATTTTTATTCGCTAAAACAGAATCAACCCTTTGAAAAGCTAAAAACCAATCTTCACGATACAAATTCATTTTTGTTGTAAAATAAAGACAGGCATAATTTACAGCATTTGAATCTTTCAAAAACAAAGATGATCCTTTCTTAAAACTAGCTAAAAATAATGTATCTTGCTCATATTGTAAATAAAACTTTGACTTTAAATAAGCAATAGAATCTTCAGGTCCTGTTACATTTTGAAGATAACTCCAATGTTCTTTTTTTAATTTATTTTCACTTAAATATTTAACAAAGTGAATGTTAATTTGTCCGAAAAAACTCGAATAAAAAAAAAGGATAAAAAGAGCTGAAACACAAATTTTCTTATTCAATCGTATTTAATATTTTTCCGTTTTTCGATAATTTATGTGCACAATAATCATCTTCTATTTTAGGTACGCAACAACTTAACTGATGTAAACCAATCAATGTCCCTTTGATAATCCCATACTTCTCAATGCATTTTTTGGTATACTCAGAACAACTTATTTCATACGTACAATTAGCTGAAATTTGTTCTGAAATTACATTTTGATATATGAACAACATTCCAGCAGCCATATAAGTCAAGTAATTCACATTGTCATTAGATAAATTTAGTAAAACTCTCTTTTTTTTAATTGGAGTTGAATATTCAGAAAAAACAGAATTAAGAACAAGTTCATTTAAATTTCGTTCTTCTCTAATTGAATCTTGAGTAAATAAATATGAACATTGAAAAACACAAAATATCAAACAACAACAAAACGATATTTCAGTTGTATTCATTTTCATGTTAATCAGAATTTTTTATTTAAATAAACTATTTCCAAAAGTAAAAAAATTGGTTGAATTCAATCGATAATACTAAATAAAATTATCAAATCAAAAGAAAAAAGACAAGAGAGAAACTTTAATTTCTTAACCTTTTTAATGATTTTACTATTAAAATGTAAAAATAAAGTTTCGAAATTGTACTAATCTTTCTAGTTTTATGTATGTTTGTAATCAATTAATTTACAACCAAAAAACAAAACATGAGAACAATCTCACTTATATTATTACTTGCCATTTCAACTTTAGCTCATTCTCAACAAGCATATACAGGTATAGTTTCAGATAATGTTGTGACATCAAATTTATCCACTTACAATCCTTCTACAATTGTTGATTCTAAAAGTAAATTTGCGATCAGTTCTAACTTAAATAGCTCTCGAATAAGTAATTTTTGTTCTTCTGACTATCTACCTTATGGATCAAAATCCAAATACATTGACACAAAAAAACCTGGTTATAAGAACAGTTATAAAACATTTGATTTACTAAATATTAAATATGAATTAAATCATGAAAACGCTTTAGGTTACTCTTTTAGATTCAGATTTTTCAATAATTTAAATGGTGTCCCGACTGTTTGGGCTCAAAATACGGTAAACGATTATGACAAAAATATAGTTAATCAAAAACAAAGTATAGCAGGACTTTCAATTTCTGAAATGATGTTTACTGAACATAATTTAACGTATGCTCGAACCATTTTTGATCATCAAACTTCATTCTTAAAAATGGGTGCATCTCTAAAAATTTTAAATGGACTTAGTGCTAAATATTTTTACGCAAATAATGGAAATGTAGTTTTCTCAGATACTGCTTCACAATTTATGCAAGTGGATGGTCTTGATGCTGATTTCGGAAAAAATTACTCTAAAAATCAGATGAAATATAAGAATAGAGGATTAGGATTAGACATTGGATTTACGTATGAATCAAGACCAGATTTTGAAAAGCAATATTACGAAATGGATGGATCTAAAAGAAATGTGAGATATGATATCAATAAATATAAATGGAAAATTTCCGGATCAATAACAGATATAGGTTGGATTCGCTACATGAAAGATACTGTAAATTACAATTTCACAAATGCTTCAGCACCAGCAAATGCTCATAAAATTATCGATGTAAATGCACTTATAAATTTTCCCTTCGATGAAATAAAAGACACTCTACAGAATACAGGTGTTAAATCAGCTACACAAGAAAAAAAGTATCGAATGAATTTACCGACAACTTTGCACGCTAGTTTTGATTTAAATGTGAAGAAAAATTTCTATGTAAGTTATAATATGTCAATTCCTATCAGCTTAAAAAATGATAAGACAAAAGCGGGATATTTCTTTATTCAAACAGTTACTCCACGACTTGAAAAAACTTTTTGGTCAATAATGATGCCTATTTCTCACATGGGTAATGGTAAACTTTATTTAGGAGTTGCTGGTAGATTTATGTACAAGCAATTCTCTGTTTTTGCTGGATCAAACAATCTATCCTTCTTTTACGGTCAAAAAGCATCTTTATCAGGGAATTATTTCGTTGGAGCTTCTTATAGTATTTTATATAAAGTACCTAAAGATAGAGATCGTGATAAAATTTCTGATGAAAAAGATGCGTGTCCTGTAGATCCAGGTCCAGCTGAATTTAATGGTTGTCCTGATACGGATGGTGATAAAATCATTGATAAAGAAGACCAATGTATTTATAACAAAGGAACTCGAGTTACAAACGGTTGCCCAGATACAGATGAAGATGGAATTGTAGACATGAATGATATGTGTCCAACTGAAAAAGGACTTGGTATTCATTATGGTTGTCCAGACAAAGACAAAGACGGTGTGATTGATGCGGCAGATCGTTGTCCTGACGTTCCTGGTATTGAATTAAATAATGGATGTCCTTTTGAAAATCAAGGATGTTGTAATGACGATGATGGGGATGGAATTCCAAACAAAACGGATAGATGTCCAGGTCAGTCAGGTTCAGTTTACAATAATGGTTGTCCTATAGATTCTACTAATATTAACAAAGTTAAATTACAAGAAGAGAAAGATAAAAAAGATGCTAATAATACTGCTCAGCAAGTTATTGATAATCCTAAAATTGATCTTAGAAAACAAATGATTACTACAAAATCAGAAATGGATTCCATATTAGCAGATAAAAATGTCATTAAAAATTTATCTGTTTATTTCGATGTAGATCAAGCAACTTTAACAGATAAAGAGCAAGCTGGTCTTGATAAATACGTTAAGTCTTTCCCTAAAAAAGAGAGTCTTTCAATTATCCTCATCGGATACACAGATCAAGATGGATCGTTAGATTATAATTTAATTTTATCTAAAAAACGAGCTGAAACAATACAACGAAAATTAGCCGATTTTTATGGTTTTGATATAAAAAACATTGTAATTTATTATTACGGTGAAACAAAATCGATTCATAAAGGATCTTATACCGAAGAAATGAAACAAGCTGATAGAAAAGTAGAAATAAAGTTGATCCGAAATCCGAAAGTTAAATAATTGGAGTGTAAATTTTGTAGAAGTAAAATGCGTAACGAAATCCAATATATGGCATCATTGAAAAATCAACTTATTGTAATATTTGTGTTTTTTATACAAAGTTTTTTTTCTCAATACTTTGAGTTTAGTTGGTCAAATAAGACCAATTATTCTAACAGAAAAGATGGATTTTATTCAGGAATAATAAGTACGAATGGTCAGAATATGTATGTCCTCAATAGTAATTTAGCTGTTAGTCCATTAAATAAAAACTCAAAATTAAAGCTCATTTCTTACAATAAATCAACAATGACAGAGATAGCTTCCGTTACGTTGAAAGGATTTCCTGAAAATGAAGTGGAAAGCAAAGAACTTCAAACAATTGAATATTATAAAACAGTGGTTTTAGAAAGCAGAATAATCGTTTTTTGGACTAAATTAATTAATACTGACTCAACTAGAACAGAAGAGTTGTATGCCGAATCTTTTCAACTCGATTTAAAACGAGATAAGAAAATAAAGAAAATTTATGAATCGGTTGAAAAAGTAGAAGTTCAACAATCTCAATTTTCAAATTCTTCAATTGTCATTGCATCTAATAAAGAATCTAACAATGTAGTTATAGGTTCAGAAATAAATCAAATTGGAAGTCAATTAGTATTTAAATACATGATTTTAGATAACTTTTTAACATCTTCAAATCCAAATCAAATCAATTTACCAACAGCGTATATTGAAGAAAAAAATGGGTTGACTTCTAGTTATGAATACGGACTTGATAGAAATATTTATATCCGAACAAAATACGATCTTTCTCGTGATGAATTAGAAAAAATAAAACCAAACGAGCCTAGGTCTTATTTCATTTTAACTGCAATTAATCCACTCACGAAAGCAACAATATCAATCGATATCAAAGGAGCGGATAAAACCATAACCGATTATAGTTATTTGTTTACACCAGAAAAAACAAAAATATTTGGCTTCTTTGGAGATTTAGCAAAAGATCCTACTGGAATCGATAAACAAGGAATTTTTTATACTGAAATTGACAACGACACATTGGTAAACAATCCGTTACACTATTCTTATTTTGAAAAAACCTCGCTAAATAAATTGTTCCCAAAAAGCAAAGGTGGAAGAAAGAAAATAACGAATATCGATTTAGATGCAAAAGAAGAAGAATTGAAAACGAGGTTTGATATTGAAAATATTTTTTTAATGGAAGACAGCAGCGTTACCCTATTTTTTACTCGAAAATACAATTATTCTGAAATTACAAGTACAAGTGGCTTGGATGGAAATAACATTTATACAACGGATCTATATTGTGAAAAAAACAATGTTTCAGCTATTCGAATCAATGACAAAGGTAAAATTTTGTGGACTTCTAATTTAGAAAGAAGTATTACGTATGAAGGTACCGATATTGCAGATGTAAAAGTTATTTACAAATTGAATAAATTTTATGTTATTTATGGTTCTGAAACAATAGAAGAAGCTAAAACAGATAAGAAGGAAAAGAAAACTAAATTCCTCGATAAAATTGATTACGCCACATTTGATCCAGCGTCTGGAAAACCGAAAAAAATCTCTTTGATGGTCAATGAAGAAGGGGTTGAAAAAAAGGAATTGAAAAAAATTAACCCCCGAACAATTACTGTTTTTGATGATAATTTTTACTTCAACGATTTAACAAAAAAGCATAAAATGGGGTGGTACATTACCAATATATTGTGTTTTCCTTCAATTTATTATTCCGTTTTAAGTGGAAATGTGAAACAAGCTTCGGGTTATCTAGGAGTACTTTGCCTAAAAGAAGGGAAACCAATTAAAAAAGACAAAAAGAAAAAGAAATAATAGAAGTTGTTAATTTTGGAGTATTAGCATTTATGGCTGATTAACATTATGAGTGGTATTCTTTTTCTATCAAAATGAGTCTTTCAAAACAAATTTTAACTAGAAATCAAAAAAGTTTTGTTAACAACTTTGTTTTATAAATAAAAAGAGTATCTTTGTCTTCCGATTTTCGGATTAATTAGTAATTAAAAAACAGCTATATGTACGCAATTGTAGAGATAGCAGGGCAGCAGTTTAAAGTGCAAAAAGATCAAAAGATTTTTGTACACCGTTTGAAAGATGATATTGGAGCTAAAATTAGCTTTGACAGAGTACTTTTGATTGAAGATGGTGGAAAAATCAACGTTGGCGCCCCAGCTATAACAGGAGCTTTGGTTTCTGCAGAAGTAAATGATCACGTGAAAGGTGATAAAGTAATCGTTTTCCGTAAAAAGAGACGTAAAGGTTACAGAAAAAGAAATGGTCATCGTCAAAGCTTTACGGCGATCACAATTACAGACATTAAAGCTTAATTTGAACTACTTCTAGAGAAGAAATGATTTAGAGGTTAAATTGAAACACAATGGCACATAAAAAAGGAGTTGGTAGTTCGAAAAATGGTCGTGAGTCTGAAAGCAAGCGATTAGGAGTGAAAATTTTTGGTGGACAAGCTGCAATTGCAGGGAACATTATCGTTCGTCAAAGAGGAACACATCATCATGCTGGAGCAAATGTTGGGATTGGAAAAGATCACACATTATATGCTTTAACTGATGGATTAGTAGAATTCCGTAAGAAAAAAGAAAATCGTTCATTTGTATCCGTAGTTCCCTTCGAAACTGCAGAAGCATAATTGAAAACGGTATGTATTAAAAAGGCGAACATTAAATGTTCGCCTTTTTTTTGTGTAAAATTTTATATTGACAAAATTCGAACAATCAATCTTCTTCAAATTCCAACTCAGCATCTTTTTCCCAAATCTCCATTTCGCATGGCTTACAATTGAATTTCAATTTATATTCATTTTCTCCATGTGTTAACACAAGAGGTTCAATGACTTTTTCTCCCATTGTTTCTCTTTGAAATCTTGGACATTTACCTAGTTCGTATTTTACGCAATACTTGGTTGTCATTACTCGTGATTTACCTGGATCCCATTGTAACTCGAAGGCTTTTTCAATTTCTGTCACACCATGACGTTTATAAAACTCTCTTGCTAAACTATTAGAAACATTATAAGTGAAATCAAGTTGTGTAACTGGATATGGATGATTTGTTTTCGTTATCTGAAATTCATCTCTATGATATTCTTTTACACGAACTTCGATCAATTCTTCTAAAACGATTCTTCTCATCTCATTTACTTTTGAAATTTGCAAAAACCAATTTTCAGTAAAATCGACTTCTACCTCATCAATAATAAAAGGAGTGTTTCCTGATTTTGATAGGTTTTTTTTGATATTTGGTAAAATAGAATCCGAACTTTTTGAAATTTCTTTAATGGTTTCAAAAGAGAAACTACTTTCATGTCCATCTTCATCTTTCGCTAACAATTGAAATCCTTCTTCTGTTTCGCTTAAAGTTAACTTTACACTAATTTTTCGGATAGCACTGTCGTCTCTTTCTACCAATTTATTAAATTCAGCATCAGAATTACGATAAATTATTGTACCTACATTCAAAGGCTTAAACACATTGGGAATAACCAAATTATTTAGAACAACATTGATTTGAAGTCCATCTGCTTCTCCTTTTTCATTGATAAAATACAAACCATCACCATTGTTCAGTAATTCAGAATTTTCAATTAAATATCCTTTCCCTTTTACTTCCAATAATTTTCCGATCAACTGTCCTTGTGATTTTGGACTTTCCCAAGAACCTATTTTTTCTGTTCGTTTGTTTACAAAATAATCGGTGTACCCTCTATTAAAACTTCGATCCATTTTGGCTTCGAAATTGAATTGAGTTCTTCCAGAAGATGCTTTTTGATAATTGTCGTTATCAATTAAGAATGCATCTAATTTTTTGCGTAAATAGGAAACGTTATTTTTAACATAAACAATATCTTTTAATCTACCTTCAATTTTAAAAGATGTTACACCCGCTTCAATTAGATTCGGAAGTTGGTCACTTAAATCAAGGTCTTTTATTGATAATAAATGGCTATTTTCTATCAGCGTTTTACCCGTTCCGTCCTTTAGATTGTACGGAAGTCTACAGTTTTGTGCGCACGAACCTCTATTGGCACTTCTTTCACCACCCGCAATACTCATGTAACAATTTCCACTAAAAGAAACGCACAATGCTCCAGAAACAAAAAACTCTAATTCAACATCTGTTGATTCGCTTATGTCTTTGATTTGATCTAAATTTAATTCTCGCGCCAAAACGACCCGTTGCATTCCTGCATCTTTCAAAAACTTTACATGCTTAGGATCACGATTATTCGCTTGAGTACTAGCGTGAATAACAATTGGCGGTAAATCCATTTCCAATATTGCCATATCCTGAACTATCAATGCGTCAACTCCAATGTTGTACAAGGTGTAAATTAATTTTTTACAGTCTTTTAATTCATGATCGTATAGAATTGTATTTATTACAACAAATACTTGAGCCTTAAATAAATGAGCATACTTTACTAACTCAGCAATGTCCTCAATCGAATTTGTAGCATTCGAACGTGCGCCGTATTGAGGAGCACCAATATAAACAGCGTCAGCTCCTGAATTGATGGCAAGCATTCCTTGCAATAAATTTTTGGCTGGAGCGAGAATTTCAATTTTTTTTTTCATAGAGTTACAAAGTTCAGCATTTATTTGATTGGATGCAAGAACCAAAAAAATTAATTTATTGATTCTTAAAAATTTCACATATAAAATACCTCACATCAATGGGTCTGACATCGAATCATACCCCATTTCAATAGAAGAAAACACAAATCTTCACATGTAATTTGGGGGAAATTCCAATTAAAAATAAATTTTCACAAACACGTATTTATTTTCTTTCTATTTTTAAGAAATTTTAGTCCTCCCCTACTTTTGGACTTGATTTAAAAATATGGAGCTGTAAGGATAAAATTAAATTAAGATGTCTAATAAAAGAACTGTAATCATAGGAGCATCCAGTAATTCAGAAAGATATGCCTATAAGGCTGTACAAAGTCTTTTAACAAAAGGACATGAAGTATTTCCAATAGGAATAAAAGAAGGTCAAATTGGCAATACCATAATTTCAACTCAAAGAATTTTACATAAAAACATAGATACAGTCTCTTTATACATTGCACCAAAAAATCAACCCGAATGGTATGATTACATTTTAACTTTACGACCTAAAAGAATCATTTTCAATCCAGGAGCTGAAAACGATGAATTGGTTCAAATAGCAAAAATGAAAAACATTGAAACAGTAGATGGATGCACATTAGTAATGCTTTCGATTGGAATTTACTAATTATATCTTTTATCGTTCTGGAATCTGTTTTTTTTAACCCCCTTATATCTAAACCTAAAATATCATTATCTTTGTAAACTATGAATGCACTAAAGAGAACACTTTTTGATATTTTAAAGCTCTTCTTATATTGGATACTCTTATTTGATTTTGGAAGAATATTGTTTTCAATTCATCATTGGGGCGAACTTTCAAATATCAGTATTGGTGAATGGTTATTAGCTTTTGTGTACTCAATAAGATTAGACATTTCAACTGCAGCTGCTTTAAGCACAATTCCTATGATCTTTTTATCAATTCGATATGTGAAACACTCGAAATGGTGTAATATATTGTTTTTGAGTTTTATGATAATTGAATCGCTTATTGTTATATTTCTAATAAGTGGAGAAATCAATGCCTACTCTGAATGGAATCATAAATTGACAACTCGAGTATTTATGCACCTTGCAAATCCTGATGAAGTTTTCAGAACAGCTGACTTAGGAATGACAGTGTGGTTTTTCATCTATTCTATTATTGAAATTATTTTTGCGTGGAAAATATATAATTTGTTATTCAAAAAAGAATTCATTTCATCTCCAAAATCACTGTTAAAAAAAATGGGGATAGCAATTCTTATTTTTTTAATTTCTGGTAGTTCATTTTTTCTATTGCTTCGTGGTGGATTACAACAAATCCCTATGAATACAGATTTCTCATGCTATTCCAAAGACCATGTAGCAAATGATTTGTCTATTAATTCAATTTATTACTTTGCTAAAAGTTTTTTACTTTATAACAGAAGTGAAATTGATGAGTTTATGCCAAATATTGATCCAATAGAAGCTGAAAAATTGGTTAAAAAACTGTACACATACCCAAAGAAACATGATCAATTTATTTTTAAACAGAAAAAACCAAATTTTGTTTTTATTGTTCTTGAAGGTTGGTCTGGAAATGCGTTAGGTTGCATGAGCGAAACAAAAGGAATTTCTCCCAATTTTGATAAATTAGCTTCTGAAGGATTATTTTTTTCAAATATTTATGCATGTGGTAGCACTTCTGAAATTGGTAATTCAAGTATATTTAGCGGGTATCCTGCATTGCCAGAGATTTCAATTACAATGCAAGCAGATAAACATAGAAAAATCCATACTATCAATCAAGATTTTAAAAAATTAGGCTACAATTCAAATTATTTGTTTAGTGGTGATTTAAAATATGGGAATATTGGAAGCTACTTTATTGAACATGATTTTGATGCAGTAGAAGATGAAAAGGTTTTTTCAACGAAATTAAATAGAGGTAAATTAAATTATTATGATAGCGATTTGTATGCCCTTTTGATTAAAAAAACAAATAAATTAAAAGAACCCTTTCTTCAATGTGCGTTTACTGGAAGTACGCATTCACCTTATGATCATCCTAAAAAGAAAAACCAAAATTACAAAGGTCCTGAAGAAGATTATATGAATTCTATTATATACGGCGATGAATGTTTAGGTGAATATATGAAACAATGTAAAAAACATAAATGGTATAAAAACACCATTTTCATTCTTGTTTCTGATCATGGGCATTCAACTCCTTCTTGTGAAAACCCAAGCGCTTCTAACTATTTTAAGATTCCTTTTCTAATTTATGGAGAACCTTTAAAAAATGAATATAAAAGTAAAAGGATTGAAACACAAGGTTCTCAAGCTGATATAGTTGCCACTTTAATATACCAAATGAATGGTGATTTAAGTCGATACCCTTGGAGTAAAGATTTGTTAAATCCACATGTCCCTCAATTTGCTTTACACACTATCAACAGAGGTTATGGATGGGTTTCTCCAAATGGAAATCTAGTCTATCAAATGGATACACGTGTTTTTTTAGAAAATACTTTTTTAGGAAAATTTAAAAATGAGGAAGTAAAAAATTGCAATGCTTTTTTAACGCAGTTTTATAAAAATTATAAATCTTTATAAAAAATTTCATTTAAATACGCATAATTTGTGAAAATTTTAGTCATTCGTTTTAGTTCTATTGGAGATGTTGTATTAACGACACCAATCGTTCGATGTTTGAAAAAACAAATTCCGAATGCTATAATTCATTTTATAACAAAAAAATCCTTTTCATCTATTCTTGAGAATAATCCAAATATTGATAACCTTATAACGATCCAATCTTCGATTAATGAAGTTCTTTCTTCATTGAAAACAGAGAAATACGATTGGGTGATTGATTTGCATAAAAATGTTAGAACTCTTTCTTTAAAGCAAAAGTTAAACGTACCGTCTCGCTCATTTCCTAAAATTAATATAGAAAAATGGTTATTGGTAAAATTTAAAATCGATCGAATGCCTAAGGTACATGTTGTAGATCGTTATTTTGAAACTGTTAAACATTTAGGAGTAAAAAATGACCTATTGCCATGTGATTTTTATATTTCAGAAAGTTCTCATGTTGATATTCGTAAAGAATTAAACATTGAAAACGATTTCATAACAATTGCAACTGGAGCTCAATTTGCAACGAAAAGAATGCCTTTTCAAAAACTATATGAAATAATAGAAAAAATAAATTCAACGGTTGTTATATTAGGCGGATTAATGGATAAAGAACTTGCTGATCAATTAATCAAATCATTGCCTTCCAAAAACATTATTAATACTTGTGGAACTTTTTCATTACAACAATCAGCAAGTATTGTAAAGCAATCAAAAGTACTGTTGACAAACGATACAGGAATGATGCATATTGCATCTTGTTTTCAAATTCCTACAGTAAGTGTATGGGGAAATACTGTTCCATCTTTAGGAATGTATCCTTATTTCCCAACCAACAAAAGCCTATATTCAATTCATGAAGTGAAAGGTCTAGGTTGCCGGCCTTGTTCAAAAATTGGGTTTCAAAAATGTCCTAAAAATCATTTTCATTGCATGACCCAACAAAACGTAGAGGCTATTGTAGATGATATAATTCAAATAATGTAGGTTTCATTTTTCATCAAATAGACCTGTATATTTTACTTAAAAATTGAATGCTAAACGATTATGATACTAATTCCTATTGTATAATTTCACAACAGTAATTCAAAATCATCATCATGAAAAAATACCTTTTTATCATCATCTGTTTATCGAAAACTATTCTTTTCGCACAAGAAATTGAAAAAACAAAAGAAGAAATTTTATTAGCTGCAAGAATTCCAGAATGGGTGATGCCAATAATAGAAAAAAATTCACTACAAAAACTGTATATCATTTCAGATACAATAAATCCTTTCTATTTGGAAGCAGATTTTAATGGAGATAAAGAAGTAGATATTGCGTTATTTATGATTAGCAAAGAGACAGGTAAAGCGGGTATTTTGATTATTCATCGAAAAACTAACATGTATTATGTACTTGGAGGAGGAAAAGATTTTGGAATGGGTGATTCAATGTCTTGGGTTAAAAATTGGAATGTTTTTAGAGGTAAAAACTTGACATCTTTAGCAGGTGGATCTAAAATAGTCGCATTGAAAAATCCAGCGATACGAATCTATAAAACGGAAGATATATCAGCGTATTTTTATTGGGCTGGAAAAAAATATAAAACCTTTAATCAGGTTAATAAAAAGATAAATTAAACTTTTATAAGAATAGTGCTTTTAACTCTGTAGCATCAGCAGGATTCATTTTTCCAGCTAAAATTAAACTCAATTGTTTACGTCTTAATGCACTTTCGTATCTTTCTTTTTCTTCTTCTGTTTCAGGAATTAATTCAGGAACTTGAATCGGACCACCATTTTGATCGACTGCAACAAAAGTATAGATAGCTTCATTTGATTTTCGTTTTTTACCTGTCACTGGATCTTCAACAAATACATCAACAAAAACTTCCATTGATGAATTAAACGCTCTTGAAACTTTTGCTTCTAGTGTAACAATAGAGGAATGAATGATAGGCTCCTTAAAGGACACATTATTTACAGAAGCTGTAACAACAACTCTTCGGCAATGTCTATGAGCAGACACACTGGCTATAACATCCATCCAAGCTAATAATTGACCTCCAAATAAATTCCCTAAAGTATTCGTATCATTTGGCAAAACTACTTTTGTTGATACAGATAATGTTTCGGATGCGATGCGTGCTTTCATATTTAATTATAATTATACAGTACAAAAGTAAACATTCGATATTGATATATTTCAACTAGAAATGAATAATACGGATGAATTAGTTAAATTGATTTTAATTTAGTTCAAGAAGGATAGTAATTTAAATTTTAAATGAAATTCTTTCATTTTTTGAAAGAATTTTAACTACTTTTTCTTAACTTAATTTTATATTTGTACGATATAGTAGATTAAATAGAATATTTCTTAATTATTAGATAAAAGATCATCATGGATAAGTTAATGGACAAATTAATTGCAGCATTTCCACAAAACATTACAAGTTCTTTAGAATCAGCTTCTAAAATTGATTTTAAAAAACCAAGTCATGAGATTAAAAATCTTGTTTTTATTGGGATGGGTGGTTCTGGTATAGGAGCTAAGATTGTTTCCGAATGGATTCAAGATGAAATAACTATACCTGTTCAATTTTTACAAGATTATTCATTGCCAAATTTTGTTGATAAACACACTTTAATTATTACCTGTTCTTACTCTGGAAATACTGAAGAAACGTTAACATGTTCACTTTTAGCAAAAAATAAAGGTGCACACGTAATTGGAATTTGTTCTGGTGGAAAATTAGAAAACTTCTGTTCTGAAAACAACTTTGATTGCGTTGTAATTCCTGGTGGAAATCCTCCTAGAAGTGCTACAGCTTTTTCTGTGGTGCATATTTCAAATATTTTAGTAAATATTGGATTAATCAACGGAACTATTTTAGAAAAATTGGCTGATTCAGTTTTTATTATTGATAATAATATCGATTTAATTAAAGAAGAAGCTACTAATTTAGCTACTTTTCTACAAAATAAAGTGGCTGTTTTATACGCTACAACTGAATATGAACCAGCTTTAATTAGAGCACGTCAACAGTTCAATGAAAATTCTAAACTGTTATGCATTCATCATGTTATCCCTGAAATGAACCACAATGAACTTGTTGGTTGGGGTGGTGGAAATGACACTTTTGCGACTGTTTTTTTTGATACTAAAGATATGAATATTCAAAATAAAAAAAGATTTGAATTGACAAGAGATGAAGTTTCAAGAAGAACATCTAATGTATTGACAATAGATGCAAAAGGACAAAATAAAATCGAAAAAACACTCTATTTAATTCACATTGTAGATTGGGCTTCATTATATTTATCAACTCTTAAACAAGTAGATCCAATGGATATTATTTGTATTGACTTCTTAAAAACAGAATTAGGTAAATTATAAGTTTAATTAATTTTATTAAAATAATCCTATGCCAGAAGTAATTTTTAAGCAACTTGGTCTTATCGATTATAAGGAAGCTTGGGATTTTCAAGAAAAAATATTTCAGAATACAATCGATGAAAAAATTCGTATTCGAAATGGTGAAAATGAATTAATTACAAAAAATTATTTGCTTTTTTGTCAACATCCTCATGTTTTTACGCTGGGTAAAAGTGGAAGTATGGATAATTTACTTCTGAATGAAGAAGGATTAGATGAAAATAAAGCTAATTTTTATAAGATAAATAGAGGGGGTGATATTACATATCACGGACCTGGTCAATTAGTTGCTTATCCAATACTAGATTTAGATCATTTCTTTTCTGACATTCATAAATATCTTCGCTTTTTAGAGCAGGCTGTCATTGATACCTTGTTAGTCTATAATATCGAAAGCTCAAGAGTAGAAGGTTTAACAGGTGTTTGGATCGAAGGAAATACACCAAGAGCAAGAAAGATTTGTGCTTTAGGTGTTAAAAGTTCTCGCTGGGTTACTATGCATGGAATAGGATTTAATATTAATTCTGATCTGTCCTATTTTTCTCATATAATTCCTTGTGGAATTGAAGGTAAAGCAGTAACTTCAATGAAACAAGAACTTGGCTTTGATTTAAATTTTGATGAAGTTAGTCAGGTTTTAAAAGAAAAATTAGCGACTCAATTTGAATTTAATTATGTCTAAAACAAATAAAATTTTATTATTCTTAAGAAAAACATTTCGCTTTATTGGAATTGTTTTACTCGCTATTTTCTTAACTGTAAATCTTTTTATTCTATTATCAGGTAGATTCTATTTGTACAAAGGAATTTCCTACACATACTTATCTGGTAGAACAGGACCAACAATCTATGATAAAGATGTTTTTGAGACTTCTAAAATTCAGAAATCTCAAAAATGTATTCAATGGAAAAAAAATGTTAATTACAATACGCAGACAATTCCACAACAATATTTAGAGTTATTAAAAAAGCTGGACACAAAAGCTTATTTAGTATTCAAAGGAGACGAAATTATTTTTGAAAAATATTGGGGCGATCATAAAAAAGAAACTGTGTCAAATTCATTTTCTGCAGCAAAAACTGTTGTCGCTTTATTAATCGGAATTGCTTTAGATGAAGGCAAAATAAAAAGCTTAGATGATAAAGTTGGTAGGTATATTCCTGAATTTAATGACAAAGGGAAAGAAAAAATCACAATACGTCATTTATTACTCATGTCTTCTGGTTTAGATTGGGAAGAAAGTGGTAAAAATCCATTATCAGAAAATGCGGAATCGTATTACGGAACAGATTTATATGGATTGGTTACAAGACAACACGTCATTGAAAAACCAGGTGTTCGATTCGAATACCAAAGTGGAAATTCTCAACTATTAGGATATATCGTTGAAAAAGCAACTGGTATGGATTTATCAATGTATGCTCAACAGAAAATTTGGCAAAAAATTGGGACTGAACAAAACGCTTTTTGGAGTCTCGATAAAGAGGGAGGCGATGAAAAAGCTTTCTGTTGTATGTATGCTTCAGCTAGAGATTTTGGTCGATTAGGGAAATTGATACTTCAAAAAGGCAAATGGAAAGGTGAACAAGTTATTTCAGAAGAATTTATGACAGAAATGTTGAAAAATTCCAATTTAACAACCAAAGAACAAGTACCTAATTTAAGATATGGTTTACATATTTGGATGTATTTAGGAAATAAGAATCCTGTCTATTATTGCAGAGGAATATTGGGTCAATACATCATTTCAATACCGAATGAAAATTTAGTGATTGTTAGATTAGGGTCAAAAAGAGATAAAGATTATACGATTCCTGTTCATTTAAGAAATAATGAAAATTTTATAAAAAATCACCAAGCAAAAATTGGACATCCAGCAGATTTATTTCAGATAATTGCTTTGGGATCAAAATTAGGGAGAGAAATAAAAAATTAAAATATGCGAAAAGAATTACTTGGACCTAAAGTCGAAAATGTTGCCGTTGCAATTGTACAAGAAATAGATGAAAATAATGAAAAATGTTTCAATGTTTATTTGTTAAATCTTCGAGATGACATCATGGAAGGGATCATTATTACAAGTAAAGGATATGGTGAAAATGCAATTACAGGAGAAAAAATAAAAACAGCAACTTTAAGACATAGCCTTGAAATTTTACTTCCTGAAGAAGCAGCTAAAATAGAACCAATTGTTGAAGAAGTTTTTGGTATTGCAAATGAATTCTGGGTGAGTTTTTGGGTAAACGATCAAATGTATGACAAAAAATTTATCTTTCCAGCTGAAAGTATAAACGATGCTAATATTAAATTAATACCTGTATTAGGTATAAAAGGTGTTATTATCATGTAATACTTTGTTAATTTAATACGCAAATTAGTTGGTTTTATAAGTTTTATACCAAATGATAGTTCGAAATAAACAAATTATTTTATATTTGTAGTACTGTTTCTATATAAAATCTAATGAAAGAATGAGTTTTAAGTTTGTTGCAATCGTTTTTTTTAGCATTATTTTATTTTCTTGTAAAGAAAAAGTAAATAATGATTTAAAAAACAAAAGTGATATTATTCTTGATGATGATTATTATGATTTCCAACCTTTTAGTATGAAAGGTCATGATATTCCTATTATGATTATGTTACCAGACAATACAACTAAAATAGGAGCTTCTACCAAACCAGAAGTTTATCATACTGAAGATGACTTTAAATGGGAAATGAAAGTTGGTTCCAATTTCCAATTATTAATTGATGATTGGGGTGATTACACAGATATGATCAAGTCTAGGAAAAAAGAGTTAAAAGAATTAGATTTTTATAAAATTCAATATTTAATTGATGAAAAAGATTTCATATTATACGAACAAGAATTAAAACCGAGAGGAAGTGCAAAAGCAGCAACATCAGTTGGTGTCCTTCATAAATCATATCACGTTTATTGTCAGAAAATAATTGATGGCGTAACGTATGTATTTAGAAGTAGAGATGAAGGATATGAAAAAATAATTATCGAGTTAATGGCGAAGTCTATAAAATCTGTAAAAGAGATTAAAAATTAATTTCCTTTCAACTACTACATCACAAGTATAACCTCTACGATTCAAACAAAATCAAATACAAAATAACGGCGAATAAAAACAAAAGTAAAAACAATTTTGGATTTTTGTACAATGGCTTTTTGTTGCGTTTAACCAGAAGATCATAATTTGCAGAAAGGCGTGAGAAGTCCTTGTGACGTCGTATTTGTTCGTCAGTAGGTTCTTTGCTTTTTGGGTTTCTATTTATAGAAAACTTTCTCATCTATTTTCTTTCCAATTAGTATTCATTTTTTCTAAAATGCGATATATTCTCATTTTAGCATTTGCTTCTGTAATATTATAAATGTCTGCTATTTCTTTGAAACTTAAATCTTGGAAAAAGCGTAATTCAATCAAATCTCTATTTTCTTGCGGTAATTCGTTCAATTTTAACACCAATTTTTCTTGATCTTCAATTGACATGTAATTCCCTAAATTTGCTTCATCTAAGATATGAAGAACTTGTTTATCTTCAATCTCCAAGGTGAAATCTTTTTTATTCGCTCTAAAAAACAAATTTACTTCGTTTTGAGCAATTCGATACAACCAACTACAAAATGGTAAACCTCTATCTTCGTATTTTTCTAAACTCGCCATCGCTTTCATAAAAGTCTGTTGCGTCAAATCACCTGTTGAAGCTTCATCACCTCCAATTCTTTTAAATACAAAACGAAAAATAGCGTCAAAGTAGCGTTCGTATAAAACTCCAAAGTCCGCACGTTTCACTTTCGCTAGTTTCACTAGCTCGGAATCAGATAATTGAGTTCTATTTTTTTTCTTAAACAATCGCTTTCTTTTAGGTGTAATACAAGTAAATTGTAAAAGTAACAGATTAAAATATATTTTTTATACCAATTCCGTACAATGGTATATTTGTTAGCCAATTTTCTTCTCTGTAATTTGACAATGAAGTTCTATAACAATGAATTTCAGGATGTTTATTTGAAAATGTTTTTAATGATTTTGCCTGTAAATTTTCTCCTGCTTTTACTTCTAAAGGAATTATACGACTGTTATTTTCAAAAATAAAATCAATTTCAGCTGAACCACTATCGTTTGACCAATAATGAAATTGATTTTTTCTATTTTGAATTAATTCTTGTAAGACATATTGTTCTGTTAACGCTCCTTTGAATTCATTAAAAAGTGCGTTGTCCTCAAGTAACACTTTTTGATTAAGATTTGCTAATGCTCCTAATAATCCGACATCCAACACATAAATTTTGAAAGCACCCAAATCATTATATGCAGCAAGCGGTACATTACTTTTATTTGTTCGATGAATTTTATGAATCAATCCGTAATCTTCTAACCATGAAATTGCCATTTCAAAATCTTTTGCTCTTGCACCTTCTTTTATCAATCCATAAATGAATTTTTTATTTTCTTTCGCTAATTGACTCACAACGGAATTCCAAATCATTCTAATTCTTGGAATTATTTCAGCAGGTGCATGTTTTGAAAAATCTTGTTCGTAAGAAGACAAAATGTTTTTTTGAATAGTTCTTACTTGATTGTAATCTTCCTCCAAAGCAAAACATTTGACTGCTTCTGGCATTCCTCCAACGAAGTAATATTGTTTTAATAATTGAATATATTGTGATTTAAATGTTTCTATATATTCCCAATTTTTTTCTTGGAGGAGTTCTAATAAAGAAGTTTTTCCTTTAGCTTTTAAAAACTCTCCGAAGTTCATGGGATTTAGATACAAGAATTCAACTTGACCAACAGGAAATGAGGTTTGTTGTTTTAAAGCAATTCCAAGTAATGATCCTGCAGCAATTAAATGCAATTCAGATAATTCTTCATTGAAATATTTTAAAGATGTTAATCCTCCTTTTGCTTCCTGAATTTCATCAAAAATTAAGAGCGTACTTCCAATTTCTATTTTTTGATTCGCATGAATTTCAATTAACTTGATGATTCGTTCTGGATTATAATCGGTTTCAAAAAGATTTCTTAAATGAATTTCTTTTTCAAAATTGATATAAATAAAGTTTTTGAATTGAGTTTCTCCAACTGTTTTTATTAACCAAGTCTTACCAACTTGCCTTGCTCCATAAATTAACAATGGTTTTCGGTGTTTTGAATTTTTCCATTCTAATAATTGTACTTCTGCATCTCTAATCATGTGATTAATAATTGTTTTTACAGAACAAATATCGCTTTTTTATTTAAAAAAACAAACTGTTTTACATTTTTTCGTACTACTTTTTGTTTAAAACTACATTTTCTCGTACGACTTTTTGTTTTTTTGTAAGTATAGGGCATGCCCTATACCTACAAAAAAACAAAACTTCAAGGTGTACTCAAAGAAACAGGAATAATCTTCCCATTTATCCATTGATGGCTATTCAACGCAAAGTCAGTAATAAATTCGCCCATTTTCTCAGCCGAAACAGGTGCAAGATAACCAGGAAAAGCTTCTTCTAACATTTCTGTTTGAACCGCACCCAAACACAAGCAATTCATTTTTACTTTTGTGTCTTTGTGCTCTTCGTAGAACAACTCAGTAAAACTACAAACAGCAGCTTTAGAAGTTGAATAAGCTGTAAGTCCTGCAAATTTTACAGTTCCTTGAAAACCACCCATCGAACTAATATTCACGATATGTCCACCATTTTCTAGCATTTTAGGAAGAGCAGCCTGAACAGTTTGCATCACACCAATCACATTTGCTTGATAGCTTGAAGTAAGATCTTGAGGAGTTAAATCACTAAACGGTTTATTGATTAATTTTCCAGCATTATTGATTATAATATCAATAGAGTTAAAGCAAGAAAATATTTTTTCAGCTTGTTCACGAACATTCTCCCCTTCTAAATCAAATCCAAAACATTTCACATTCGAAAGATGAGAAAATTGTTCCATCCCTTTCGTGTTACGTGAAAGTGCCAAAACAGTATGCGCTGCATTTGAAGCAAATTTTTCAACAGTTGCCTTCCCAATCCCACGACTAGCACCAACAACAACAATAATTTTCTTTGAATTCATAAATAAAATCTATTCTTAAAGGTCTAGGATAACAATTATTCCCATCAAATATTCCTTACTATTGGGTCAAATTATTTTTTTGAACCATATAAGGTTGCATATAAGTACTGTGTGAAATTATATATAAAATCAGGTATAGTTTACCAAATTTCCAAAATCTACACTTATATGTCCTTATATTCCTTATATGGTTCAAAATAAACTGCATACGGTTTTAATTTTTCCAGTCTACTTCTCATCAAAACTAATCACAAGATCCTCACTAGCTGGATGTGACTGACAAACCAAAATATATCCTTCAGCAACCTCTTCTTCCGTTAAAGCATAATTCAACGTCATACTCGCTTTTCCTTTGATAACTTTTCCTTTACAAGAAGAACAAACACCACCACGACAAGAATAAGGAGCATCAAATCCAGCTTTATCCAATACATCAAGTATTGCTTTTCCATTTGCTTTTAATTTAAACTCGATTTCTTCTCCGTCTAAAATTACTTTCACATTACTTTCTCCTGAAAATTCAGCATTCGTTGAGACGGTATTCGACTTCATGATGGTTGGAACAGTAAATAATTCATAGTGAACTTTTTCAGTTGGAACTCCAAATAATTTCAACGTATCAACACCTGCTTTAATCATTTCTTCAGGACCACATAAAAAGAATGCATCCGCTTTTAAAATCTCTAAATCTTGTTTAATAATTTCAGAAATTGCAGCTTGATCTAAACGCCCATTTGAAAATCCATTCGCTGTTTCACCACTTAAGAAAAACTGAGTTTGAACATGTGATAAATTCTTAATTTCGTCCAGAAAAAGTATCGAATTTTGATTTCTATTTCCATAAAACAGTTTCAATTTACCATTCAAAAGTTCCTTCGATTTAGCTATTGACATGATAGGTGTAATTCCACTTCCAGCAGAAAAAGCTACAACATTCCTATCATTTGCCTTCAAATGAAAACTTCCTTCTGGTTTAGAAACTTGTATCTCCATTCCAACTTCAGCAGTATTATTGAACCAAACAGAAATATTTCCGCTTGAAATAGCTTTAACAGCAATCGCTAAAGGCTCAGTTGGACCACTACAAATTGAATACGATCTTCTTTCTTCTTTACCTTTATTTTCGATAGTAAAACTCAAAGATTGACCAGCAATAAACTGAAATGTTTGTTTTAAGTTATCAGGTACATCAAAAGTTACTTTAACACTGTCAGAAGTTAATTTTTCAATTTTTTGAATCGTTAAATTGTAAAACCCTTTGTGCGTTTTTGTTGAAGATCCTTTTTTAAATAATTTTTTAAAAAATGCCATAATTCTAATTATTCGTCAAATGATATGATTAATTTTTCGCTAGTTGGATGTGCTTGACATGTTAAAATATAGCCAGCTGCAACTTCGTCAGGTTCTAATGCATAATTGATATCCATTGATGCTGTTCCTTCAATAATTTTTGCTTTGCAAGTACAACAAACACCTCCTTTACATGCAAATGGTAAATCGCCACCCGCTTTTGTTGCAGCATCTAAAATAGACTCACCGTCTGAACTCAATGCAAAATCTAATGCATCACCATCTATAATTACTTGAACATTGGCAGCAACTAAAGGCTCGTTGGCATCCTTAATTGTAGTGTATTTTTTAACAGAAGCCGTATTAAATAGTTCAAAATGAATGTTTTTAACATCCTTAACATGGTCAATGAAATAATCTTTAACACTGTGAATCATTTCTTCTGGACCACAAACAAAAATATCGTCGATTGTAGTATTAAGTAGATAAGCTTGATGTAATTGTTTTATTTTTTCAGCATCAATTCTTCCTTTTTGAATTTCATTTCCAAGACTTTCTCTCGATAAAATATGAATCACAGTTAAACGATTCATAAATATATTTTTCAAAGCTTCAATTTCTTCTCTAAAAATAATGGATACAAAATTTTTGTTACCGTAAAATAAAGTGACATTACTTTCTGGTTCTTCCTTTAAAACTGTTTTAGCTATTGAAATGATAGGTGTAATACCACTTCCTGCTGCAATTAATACATACGATTTTTTATTTAAAGGAGAACTGTTTAGCTGAAAATGCCCTGTAGGAGTCATTACTTCAATAAATTGACCTTCAGAAAAATATTCATTTGCATAAGTCGAAAATTTTCCACCTTCAATTTTTTTTATTGCTACTCTCCATTCATTTTCCAATGGTGAAGATGATAACGAATAGGATCTTCTAATTTCTTCTCCCTCAATTGTAGATTTTAATGTTAGGTATTGTCCTGCATGAAAAGAATAGTCTTTTTCTAATTCAGTAGGAATTTCAAAAGCTATTGAAACTGTATCTTCGGTTTCCTTTCTAATGTTGTCAATTGTAAGCGTGTGAAATTTTGGAGTCATTTGAATACTAATTTTTGTATGCAAATTTAATCATTTTAGGAAAGAAATAAGGATATAATTTTTTTTTACTTTTTTAACCGCCATTTCCTTATGAAATAATCAACAAAATTCATTAAATTTGTACTACAAAGAACAGTTTCTCTATGAAAGAAGTAAATATATCTGAACTCGAAAGACGTTTTCAAGAAAAAATTGATAACGATATTAAAATTGAGCCAAGAGATTGGATGCCTGAAGAATATCGTCAAACATTAATTCGTCAAATTTCTCAACATGCACATTCTGAGATAGTTGGAATGCTACCTGAAGGAAATTGGATCACTAGAGCACCAAACCTTCGTAGAAAAGCGGTTTTATTAGCCAAAGTTCAAGATGAAGCTGGACATGGATTATATTTATACAGTGCTGTTGAAACATTAGGAGCAGATCGTGAAGCTACAATCGATGATTTACATTCTGGCAAAGCAAAATATTCTTCAATATTCAACTACCCTACAACTTCTTGGGCTGATATGGGTTCAATTGGTTGGTTGGTAGACGGAGCTGCAATTATGAATCAAGTTCCGATTTGTCGTTGTTCTTACGGTCCTTATGCTCGTGCAATGGTTCGTGTTTGTAAAGAGGAATCTTTTCATCAACGTCAAGGTTTTGAAATAATTTCGTTATTAGCTCAAGGTACACCTGAACAAAAAGAAATGGCGCAAGAATCATTGAATCGTTTTTGGTGGCCTGCGATTATGATGTTCGGGCCAAGTGATGCTGACTCTAAGCATACAGCACAATCCATGAAATGGAAAATTAAACGAAGTACGAACGATGAATTACGTCAATTATTTGTTGATGTAACAGTCCCTCAAGCTAAAATGATTGGTTTAACAATCCCAGATAAAAACTTAAAATTCAACGAAGAAACAGGTCATTACGAAACTGGACCTATTGATTGGGATGAATTTTGGGAAGTTGTCAAAGGGAATGGATCTTGTAATAAAGAACGAGTTGACGCAAGAAGAAAAGCAAAAGAAAACGGTCTTTGGGTGAGAGAAGCAGCAATGGCGTATGCCGAAAAAAGAAGATTGAAAAGCAGCAAAGCATGCTGATGGTGACGTTGCAATGCAACTTCTGTACTATATCTATAATAATTCATTGTAAAGATGTTGCATTGCAACATCTCTTTTTTAAAAAACTATGGCAAATCAAGAATGGCCCTTATGGGAAGTGTTTATAAGAAGTAAACAAGGATTAAACCACAAACATGTTGGAAGTTTACGTGCATCTGATGCGCAGATGGCAGTAGATAATGCGAGAGATGTTTATACTCGTCGTTCAGAAGGAATCAGTATTTGGGTTGTTGAATCAAATAATGTATTTGCTTCGGAACCTTCTCAAGCGGATTCTCTTTTTGAACCTGCAGATTCTAAAGCATACCGTCACCCAATGTTTTATGATGTTCCTGATGGAATTTCACACATGTAGTTACTTAGACAAAAGACCATTAGACATTAGACCGCTTTGCTCAAAGACTGAGGCTCTGAATATATATCAAAAATTATCTAATGTCTAAAAATCTAAAATCTTAAAGTCTAATGTCTTAAAAAGTAAAAATGGAAAAAAATATAAATTTATTTGAATATGTTCTTCGAATGGGGGACGACAGTTTGATTCTCGGGCACAGAGTTTCTGAGTGGTGTGGTCATGGGCCAATATTAGAAGAAGATATAGCAATGACAAATATTGCTTTGGACTTGATTGGTCAAGCTACAAATCTGTTGGAATATGCTGGTGAACTGGAGGGAAATGGAAGAGATGGTGATGCAATTGCATTTTTAAGATGTGATAGAGAATACAAAAATCTTCTATTAGTTGAACAAACGAATGGCGATTTCGGAAAAACAATGATGCGCCAGTTTTTCTTTGACGCATACCGTAAACTCCTGTTTGAAAGATTATTAAAAAGTTCAGATATTCAATTAGCCGCAATTGCAGATAAATCCTTAAAAGAAACGAGATATCATTTAAAACATTCATCTGAATGGATGATTCGTTTAGGAGATGGGACAGATGAATCACATGCTAGAATTCAAGATTCTTTAGACAGTTTATGGAAATATACGAATGAATTATTTTTCATGAACGAGGTTGATTCATCATTGATAAATGAAGGAATTATTCCTTCGATGGATGGAATTAAAGAAGAATGGTTGAAATATGTAACAGCTATTTTAGATGAAGCAACTTTAAAAATTCCTACTAATAACTGGAAACAAGAAGGAGGAAGAATCGGAAAGCACACTGAACATTTAGGATATCTATTAGCTGAACTACAATATATGCAACGTGCTTATCCAAATATGAAATGGTAACTGAAAAAGATATTTGGGCATATCTGGAAGAAGTCAGTGATCCAGAAATTCCTGTTTTAACGGTTGTAGATTTAGGAGTTATTCGATCAGTTTCTTTAACAAATGAACTTTGTACCATCGTTATCACACCAACTTATAGTGGTTGTCCTGCAATGAAAGTGATTGAGGATGACATTATTACTTTGTTAAAAGAAAAAGGTATTCCAAACATAAAAGTTGAATTAACCTTATATCCAGCATGGACAACTGATTGGTTAACAGAAAATGGAAAATCGAAATTACGTGAATATGGAATTGCGCCACCAGAAAACGAAGTAGATAAAAGCGTATTGTTTTCAGAACCAACCGTTGTTCCATGCCCATTGTGTAAATCAAAAAACACACGAATGATTAGTCAGTTCGGGAGTACGGCATGCAAAGCACATCATCAGTGCAACGATTGTTTAGAACCATTTGATTATTTCAAATGCCTCAAGTAGAATCGCGATTAAACCCACAATACATCAAAAAACGATTTATCGTTTAAATCAACCAACAAAAATCCATCAAGCAACCTTCATAGCTTCTTTAATTATCTCCTCATTCTCAAGTTGTTCACCATTTAATTTCTTTAATAGGCAAATTTCGTGTTTCCTACCATCTAACTTGTAAGTTATTCGAGTGTAATTTACTCCAAATAAAGTATAAGTGAAAATTGATTTGATGCTTTTAACAGGCATAACTTTATGTTGATTATTAGCATCTTTAAGCATTAACATTTCTCCTTTAATTGTTACTGTAACATATTTTTTTTTGTTCTTAATCAATAGAAAAGCAAGAGATGAAATGAAAAATAAAGTAACCAAAGAAATAATTGAAATTTTAAAATGAAAAAAAACAATAGAAAATAGGATAATAGAAAATACCGCTATAAAATTGACCACAGATTTAAAGATTTCATTTCCTCTAGAAAGAACTATGCTTTCATGATTGAGTATTCTAGCATGTAGTTTTTCCTGATTCGTCATAAACAATTTTTACAGTTTCGATAAAAATACGAACAGATTATTTTCAATTACAACCAGCATTTCTTTTTTTATTATGAAGTCGTGTTAATAACTACTTGTTTAATATAGTCAGATTACGTTCAATTTGATTCTGAATTTAATGAATCGACTAGAATCATTTTCTTTTTATAAGTCTTTTTTACGATATTACCAAGTGTAGAATAATTTGAAATAGATTTTGATATTTTACCTTTGTATAATTTGAAATAAGTGTTTTGATAATTAAAGTAATGATTTTTTGATGTGTTAAAATGAATTGGAAAAGTATTCCAACAATTATTTAATTTATCATTCATTATTGGAGTAGCAATAAATTCGAGAAGTAATTTAGCATTCTCATAATTCCGAGCTTGTTTTACGATTCCAATACATCGTAAATTATAAAAAGAACCTATTTTTTTTTGATTTGAAAAAGACATTACAAATTGCTTATTAAATCTATTCTTTTTCTTCATCATTTGAATATAAGTCGAATAATTAGTTAATAAAACATTTGCAGTAATTAATGGAATCTTCTTCTTATTCATTGTAACACGTTGATAATGCTGACAATTAATAAATTCCTGATACCATTCTTTTAATTCTAACCTTTTTTTCTTTTGTAAAAGTGCAGAAATCATTGGAACAATATCACTCGTTTTTTCAAAATTGGTTGACCATTGATCAATATTCGATTTTTTTAAAAGCTCACTAAATTCTACTAAATTATTAACAGAATCATTTTTAGCTATAAATACATAAGGATCTATTCCAATTCCGAACCAAGTATTATTTTTCGATCTATAATTTATTTTAATAAATGATTTTACTTTTTCTGAATTTATAGGTTGTGGAGTTGCTACCTTTGTATGGACACTAAGTTAAGAGTAATTTAATATCTTAACAAAATGAAAGAAACAAGAAAAATTTACAGTAAGGAATTCAAGCAAAAGGCAGTTGAATTAAGTAATGTTCGTGGTAGCGTTCAA
>OBEQ010567119.1_pt1 | contig 99509 bp, 77 predicted proteins | sample 1670901 | NCBI WGS metagenome assembly OBEQ01 (sample SAMEA104232315, study PRJEB22302) | groundwater metagenome | biome: forest; feature: aquifer; material: groundwater | place: USA | collected 2011-08-07 | depth 5.4 m
AGCCCCGACCTTCAATCAATCAAACCAAGCAGATGTCTATGGAAGGGTCGGGACAGCCCCAACCTTCCATGGAGAAAATAAAGGTAGGTTTGGGGCAGTCCTTGGCGCCAAAGTTAGCCGAGCTGCCCCTGAACTTTTATCAAATGAAGGAAGCTCAGGAACTGTCGGCCCTAAAGCGTCGCCAAGTAAATTAGCGACAAGGGCCGTCCCAAGCTTCAAAAAATTAAGGAATGGAGGCTTGGGACAGTCCTCACCCTCAATAGAGTCAAAATCAAGGAAGGTGAGGGCCGAGCTGCGCTTGCCACCAACCGTGGCAAGCACTGCTCCGTCACAGCGCGATACCCGCGCCTTGTCGGAGCTGCGAACAACCCGGCGTTCTTCCAAAAGCAGCCGCTTGGGAGTATTGTGGTATTATGGAAAAAATGAAATCGACGAAATCAAACATTTTCCCGAATCGCGAGCATACCGCACCGTTCGAAAGTCACTTCATCTTCTGTACCATTTAAGCGCTTTGTCTTTTGTCACATTCGGCTGTTATCTTGCTTTTTTTCGGTTAACTCCGTGGACCTTTCGCTTATTTGGCCTGGAAACGACGTTTACAACTTCCATTCCGAATCCAACACAAGCCCGGATTTTTTATTTGCGAAACGCAGTTGTGATCGGTTGCTCATTTGCTTTGACGTTGATTGTTTTAACTATGAACCGCAAATTGAGACAGTTGCGTCGACAGACCATGTATTTGCAAGAAGGCGGCGAATATGTGTCGAGCAAACCATTGCAATTTAAATGGAGGAATCGTTATCGATTCAAGCTCGGGCAGCATTCCAATAATATGTTGAACATTCATATGCCGCACCACGAAGGAATTCTCATTTATGTCACCAAACAAAATGAAATTCATGTCATTCGAAGTGGCGGCGATTCAGAAGACCATCTTCGTTTTGGCATGAGCAAAGCCATTTTGTTAAAGCCCGGCGAAATCATCATGGTTACCGGTAAAGAGGAAACCAATTCTAATCAACGCGCGAATCATAGTATCCAAATCCGTAAATTTAAAAACAAAGGAGATCTCTTCAAGATTGAAGCGGGAAAGAACCGGTCCATTAGGATCACACGTTTGAACCGGAAAATGCCCATTGAAATCATTCATCGGGATTATGTTCCCGTGGCCAAGCGAATTATTTTGGGTGAAAATATCATGACCATCATGCTTTGGATGGCCTTGATGCTTGAGTTTTGGTTTTCCAAAATGCCACCGGGCAACGCATTGGCAGGGTGGATTCTTGCCTTTCTCAGCGTAGGGATCTCGTTTGCCGTAAATTATTTGATCCATTTTTTTGGAACGCTCGGATCCATTTTGTCCGATTTTTTCCCAGAAAAAGAATCCGTTAGACCGACATCAACTCAAAAAACCTATTTTGAAAAAAGATTAAGGGAAAATCGGCTTTTTGATTTGAAGAAATTGTCTCTTGAGTCATTTAAAACGATGGATGAAATTTCGCACGCGCTTGAAAAACTGACGCTCGAGAAAGGAAAGAAATTGCCTGTGTCAGATCCAATTTTAATTCTTCTTGAACGTTTGGCGCGAACGGTAACCGATCACAAAGAAATGAATCGATTGATTGAAGTCCATTTGCGCGAATGGCTGCTTGAATCAAAAGAAACCAAAGTCCACGCTGCCATTATCGCCGGCTGGCTTCAAGCAGAGCCCGTTACGGAAAATGACGGAGCGAAATATGAACGCCTTCCGGGCGTATTGAAACAATTTTTAGCAGAAAAATTGAAAATGCCAGAAGCAGATGGAAAAGCTGTCACGCGAATCGGGGAAGCCACGTATGAAAAATTAAGCTACGAATCCGTTCGCAAGGAAAAACCATCGGAAAATGCATCACCCCCGTATCCGGATCAAATTCGCAATCGAACTTTGTACGGAATGATGGGAGATGAGGAAATTTCAAGAATTGTTCAGAATTTGGAAACCATCAATTCGGAACGATTAAAAAAATGGCTTGAAATAAAGCTCCGCAAAAAATATCCCCAATTTCTAGAAATTAAAGTTGCATCACTGATTGTTTATGGCAGTTATCTTTATGGCGTCAGGCCCGATCCCACCGACCTGGATATTCATGTCATTGTGACAGGAGTTCCGTTTGGCGCGAAACTTGCCATGAACAGTTCCGAACAACTCATGGTGGATAAATCCATTTTCCGGACTATTTTCGCGCGTTTCACCGATCATGTGGACATTCATTTCATGACGCACGACGAATTATTCGAAAAGCCGGAAATTCTCACGATGGCCGCGAATGTGGGCATTGTTCTTCGCGGCAAGGGGCTTGTGGACGAGCCGTTTGAATCCGCAAGAGCTTCCGATCAGAACCGTTTGAAAAAAGCCATGAATTTGCTCGAAGATGCGGAAGACAAAATCGAGCGCGCTCACGACACCGCTCGTTACAAAAACGCCGCTCCCGTTTGGCGGCAGAAGGCCATGCGGCGGCTTGAAGAAGCCAATCTTTTACTCACCAAAATTGATCCGTCCGTCGCAATCCCGTTTCATCTCATGAGAAAATTGCGACTTGCGCTCCGGTTTTATTTGGACGGGACTTTGGCTCACAACCGATTTCAAAATATTTTGAAAGTTGTTCACAGTCGTTTATCCACCGCGGTTTTATTAACGATTACTTCCCGTGTTTATCAGAAACTGGAGGAACTGCAAAAGGGTGAGCGCGCGGAGCTGCGCAAAAACCGTACCTCGTATATCGTAGATCGTACATCGAAAAGCGAAATACGAAGTACGAACGACGAAATACGAAATCGAAGGGCCGAGCTGCGCGTGGAAAAAGATGAAGGACCAAAATTAAGATTGGTTCAACCGCCTATTTACAAATACAGAATTCGAGATTTGGATCCAAAAGTAAAACAAGCGCTCGATCTGCTTCAAAGTCATTTGGGTATCAATGAAATGGGGGAAGGTTTCGTGCAACTTAACGATATTATTTCCAAAAGCACCAATAACAAACTTCGAATCCAAGTCGTTAAAGGCCTTATTTTGTTATCAAGACGGGAACCTGGGATCGCCAAACGGACAGTTCGTTTGTTAAGTGCTGCATTTTATTATAACTTTGGTTGGACTCGGAGTCGTATTAGAAAAATCGACGAAGCTCTTCTAGATTTGATGTTAAGAGAAGCGGATTTAAAAGAAAATGTTTCGTCCGTCGTTTTTGATATATGGACAGGTTCAATGAGAGAAACTATCGGTCCTCGTGAAAGTGATAAATTCGTAGATATCAATCTTGAACAATTGAAATGGTTTATCCATTCAGAAAAAGTCACGCCCAATATGTTTAAAGAAATTCTGGAAAATTTAACTTGGATTTATCAAGAAACCAGCAAAGGAACATACATGGGCAGCTCGACGCTTCACAATCCTACAACCAGAGACTACAAACAGGAATTAATGGATTTAATTGTGGAAACTCTAGGGTTGCACAAGCCAGGTTCCGATATCTATGAAAAAGCCATTCGTCCTTATCTTGATCAGCATCGGAAACACATCGAAACAAATGCGACTGCCCGGAAAATTTTAGAGCATTTTGAACGTTCTGAATTACGTTTACAAAAAACAACCACTCGATTGATTTCTCAACCGAGCGGTGATTTAAAACCCCGTAACTCTACACCCTCCGACGATGATATTAAGGTACCTGTTAATTCAATTGATGTCAAGAATGATGAAAACAGTCGGCTACCTTTGACGAAAGGTTCACCGACTCGTTATAAAACGGCCCTGCCGGGATTCGAACCCGGATCCACCCTTTCGTCGGAGGGTACTCTATCCATTGAGCTACAGGGCCGTTCACAACAAAATCAGCGTATCACAGATATAAATAAAAAGCAAGAAATATATTTATATAATAAATATTCAGTAGGATTTAAACAAGCGCTTGCAAGTTTGGTACCTGCGCTTGCGGCGGTGGATGCGCAAGTGAGAATCAATCTCGAAAACGCGATAAAAAACGGAATTCAGGAAACAAGTCAAGAATCTGTACAAGTACAAAAATTAATCGAAGAAAAATTGAGCGCACAGCGTGCTATCCGTGCCTCATCAGAGCTCAGAAAACCAAATCAGAATCCGGTGGGAATTTTTGGCAACGAACTTTGTTTCGCCGATGACGGGGAAGCCATTGTGATTGCGCCTCAATTGATGCGCGCGCTTGGAATTCGAACGGCAGTTTTTATCACGCCAACGACTGTAGAAAAGTCGGCTGCGGAAGCCGTGCGCTCGGAATTAAGAGAAGGGGAAGAAATCCTCACGGCAAAAACTTATGATGAGGCACGTTCAGAGCTCAGGAAAAGAGGCTATACGAATATCCATGTCGTTCTCGCAGAAACCGATCCGGTGAGTGAGGTGAAACCCTGGGCGGATCAGCTGACCGTTTTTAGCCAAAGCGAGCTCCATCATTTGCTTTCCGCTTTTGATACAGTCCTCCAGCAGGTTCGTGCTGAGCTTCGTGTAGCATATTCCGCATAAATGTTGTAAAATCCCTCCCTATGTTTGCCGAATTAATTTGGGTTTTGCCATTTATTTTACTATTGAGTTCAATTGCGATTCTTCCACTTGCGCAAAAACATTGGTGGGAGAAAAACTTTCCTTTTGTTTCCTTGGGCCTTGGCCTCGTCGTTGTCTTCCATTATCTCATCCAGCTCAAAAATTCCGAAAGCCTGATTCACACAGGACTCGAATATTTTAGTTTTATTGCACTGATCGGCTCCCTTTTTGTTGTCTCCGGCGGAATTCATATCAATGTAAAGGGTGAAGCGACGCCGCTTGCGAATTGCATTTTCTTATTCATCGCGGCAGCGTTCGCCAATTTACTCGGGACCACCGGCGCGTCCATGGTGTTTATCCGCCCCTGGCTTCGAATGAACAAATATCGGCTGACCGCGTTTCACATCGTCTTTTTTATTTTCATCGTGAGCAATATCGGAGGCGGGCTTACGCCCATTGGAGATCCGCCGCTTTTTCTTGGATATTTAAAAGGCGTCCCGTTTTTTTGGGTTTTGGAAAATGTGTGGTTGATTTGGATGATTGCCATCGGAATTTTGCTAGCCATTTTTTTTATTTTAGACAGCAGCAATTTCAAAAAAGCGCCCCGTAAAATCCGTGAGAAAGAAACCGCCAAAGAAGAAGAATGGCAATTTTCAGGCGGACATAATGTCTTTTTTCTCATGATGATTATGGGAGCTGTCTTTATCAATCAACCGCCCTTTTTGCGGGAAGCCATCATGATCTTGGCGGCGTTTTTGTCGCACAAGACAACCCCGCGTTTTGTGTATGAGCGGAACGGTTTTAATTTCGCGCCGATTAAGGAAGTTGCTATTTTATTTGCAGGGATTTTTGCGACGATGATTCCAGCGCTTGAATGGCTGGAACATTATGCAGCCGAACTGGGTTTAAAACATGTCGGGCAATTTTATTGGGGGAGCGGCATTTTATCAAGCGTACTGGATAACGCGCCAACCTATCTTAATTTCCTGAGCGCGGCAATCGGGCTTTTTGTTCATCCTGTGCACGGCGTTTTACCAACAGATCAGGAAGGTGTTCGGCTCCTCTTGATGAGCCATCCGAACTACATTCGCGCGATCAGCGTCGGTTCCGTTTTTTTTGGCGCTGTGACTTACATTGGAAACGGCCCGAACTTCCTCGTGAAATCCATTGCTGATCAATCGAAAGTGAAAACACCGACTTTTTTTGGCTATTTCTTCAAATACAGCCTTCCGATTCTCATTCCGATTTTCTTTGTGGTTTGGTTTTTCTTCTTTAGAGGATAAATTTCCGTGCGTTTATTCGAACCCGTATTTCTTTGCGTACCACATTTTCATTTTTTGTGTGGTGATTAAATATCCGCCAATGATCAAAAATAAGGCGAGACAATAACTCCACGACGGGCGCGCAAAACCAAACGGTCCGGCAAGAAATGAAAAGGTGATAAAAAAACCGGCCGCAATAATGAAGATAGAAGTTGCCATGAGAAATCGGCTTGGCTTGCTTTCGACAAATGGAATTTTGCCCGTCCGGATAATATGGATCACAAGGGTTTGTGTGCAGAGCGATTCCAGAAACCATCCCGTGTGAAATTCAATTTGTGAGGCATGAAAAACAAATAATAAAACTCCGAAAGTCAGAAAATCAAATAAGGAGCTCACGGGCCCAAACATGAGCATGAATCGCTTGATGGCGTGGATATCCCATTGTTTTGGTTTCAGAAGTAGTTCGGGGTCAACGTCATCGGTTGGAATGGCAACTTGTGAGAGGTCGTAGAGAAAATTATTCGCGAGAATTTGAATGGCCGTCATCGGAAGAAACGGCAGAAAAAGGCTTGCGCCCGTCATGCTGATCATGTTTCCAAAATTGGAGCTTGCGCCCATTTTGATATATTTCATGATGTTCGCAAAATTTTTCCTTCCTTCGTAAACACCGTCACCCAGTACCAAAAGGCTTTTCTCAAGCAAAATAATGTCGGCCGATTCTTTTGCAATGTCGACCGCATTGTTGACCGAAATTCCGATATCAGCTGCCTTGAGTGACGGCGCGTCATTAATTCCGTCTCCCAAATAACCCACAATGTGATTATTCTCATGAAGCGCGTGAATGACGCGTTCTTTTTGAAGCGGCGAGAGGCGCGCAAACACCGTTGTTTTCTCGGCCAAGTCTCGAAGTTCAATGTCGCTGAAAGCATCCAGTTTGTCACCGGTCACCAAGCCTTTGACATCGAGTCCCACGTAACTGCAGATTTTTTTGGTCACGAGTTCGTTGTCGCCGGTTAACACTTTAAATTCAATACCAAGCTCACGAAGTTTTTTAATAATTTCTTTGGCGGTTGGCTTTGGCGGGTCGAGAAACGCCAAATAGCCTTTTAAAATCAAATCTTTTTCGTCGTCTTTCGAATAAACCTCTTTTTTTATTTCCATATTTTTATAAGCGACTGCCAGCACGCGGAAACCGTCTGAGCTTAACGTGTCGTATTCTTCCTTCAAGTCGGACAAAATCAAATTTTCCATTTCAAAGTTTTCACCGTCGAGTTCGTAATGCGTGCATCTTTTAAAAATTTCTTCCGGCGCACCTTTTGCAATCAAGGTGTGCTGACTCTCTTTTTCCACGATGACGGACATGATTTTCCGCGAGAAATCAAAGGGAATCTCGTCTTCTTTTTTATATTGTTCAAGCAGCGGAACTTCGTGTTTTAAAATGGCGCGGTCAAGCAAATTTTTAAGCCCGGTTTGATAAAAACTATTGATGTAGGAATATTTCAAAACATCTTCATTCCGGTTCCGGACAACGTCGCAGTGTTTTTCCAAAACCACTTCATCGAGCGTCAAAGTTCCGGTTTTGTCGGTGCAGATCACATCCATCGCGCCCAGGGTTTGGATGGAATTCAAACGCTTCACGATTACTTTTTTCTTGGACATCGCAATCGCACCTTTTGAGAGATTGATCGTGACGATCATCGGAAGCATTTCGGGAGTCAGGCCGACTGCAACGGCGAGTGAGAAAAGAAACGCTTGGATGGGATTTCCTTTGAAAACGGCATTGATCAAAAATATGGCCGCAACCAAAACAATCATGAAACGGATCATGAGCCATACGAACTGGTGGATTCCTTTGTCGAAACTTGTTTGCGTGCGGATGCTGGCGAGCCGGCGCGAAATTTCCCCGAACTGAGTGTCCATTCCGGTTTTAACAACCAGTCCAAGTGCCGTTCCGCTCACGACACTCGAACCCATAAATGCGATGTTCGTTAGATTGGCAATGGCACTTCCGTTGACTTGAATGGGCGCAGCCGTTTTTTCGATGGGGAAAGATTCGCCGGTGAGAGAGGCTTGATTGATAAATAAATCCTTGCCCGAAAGAATGCGAAGGTCCGCCGGAATCATGTCGCCTGCGTAAAGGTCCACGATATCGCCGGGGACGATTTCTCTCATTTTAATTTCGGTTGGTTTTGCATCTCGGTAAACCGTTGCGGTTGCCCGTACGAGTTCGCTCAATTTTTCAGCTTCTTTGTTGGATTTATATTCCTGGATGAATGAAAATCCGACGCTCATAAAAATCATAAGAAACACGAGAAATGCGCTTATTTTTTCACCGAAAAAGAATGAGAACGTTCCGATGATGATCAGAACGATGACGAGGGGATCAATGAATTTAGAAAAGATTTGAAAGAGAAGAGTTCTTTTTTTCTTTTTCGCGGGCTCGTTCGGGCCATATTTTTTGATGCGATCTTCAGCCTCGGCTTGTGTGAGGCCGGCGACGGATGTCTCAAACTTGTCCAGGATATCAGGAACAGAAAAGCCTGCCAAGCGATCGATCAGATCTGATAACGACTTTCCGTTTTTATTAGTTTTGTAATTTATTTGTGACATAATAAGTTTTTTTGAGGAAACCCTTCAAACCATAACAAATGAATCACTATAAAACAAGAGAATTCATTAAAAACAAAGTTTCTTTTTGTTTCACGCTATTAGTCATCGGCACTTTTTTTGCCGGATGTAAAACTTTTTCCGAGGAAAGCGGGCTTGGCTGTTTTGTTCCTTACGAATGGAGCGGATATCAAAATGGCCGCGTGATCCACGCAAAACCGATTTCTGATTTTAAAATTTCAAAGAAAAATCCTAACACAGATTATCTTGATTTTTTTGCGCTTGGCTGTGCGGGTTCAGGAAACCAAGGCCAAAAAATCGTAGCAGAGCAAATGGCCCATGTTGCTGGAGAAGAGAAAATCTCACTTGTGCTTTATTTGGGTGACAATTTTTATGGCTGCGGCGTTTCTTCCGTCAAAGACAAGCAATGGAAAACAAAGTTTGAAAATATTTACGATCAAAAACGGCTCAATATTCTGTTTTATCCTGTTTTGGGAAATCATGATCACGCCAAAAGTGTCCAAGCTCAGATTGCTTACTCTAAAATCAGTTCACGCTGGAGAATGCCCGCCCGCTATTATACGTTCAGCCAAACTTTGAAAGACGGCACAAAGGTTGATTTTTTTGCGCTGGATACACAAGTGATCGTTCATGAAGGCGACCCAGATCAATTGAAATGGCTGGACGGCGAACTTCAGAAATCCCGCGCGCGTTGGAAAATTGTTTACGGGCATCATCCATTGTATACGGGAGACCACAAATACAAAGGTCAGCCCGAGCGGACACGCGCCATTTTGGAACCGATTTTTGTGAAGTATCGCGTCGATTTATATTTGGCTGCTCACAGTCATAATATTGAAGCGATTAAACCCGTCTCCGGCGTTCATTATATTGTGAGCGGGGCCGGTTCGCGCCCGCGCAATGTGACTTGGAGCGATCAAACCATTTTTGCGAGTGCCGAAGTCGGATTTGCCTGGCTTAGTGTTTCGAGCGCGCAAATCGACGTTCAATTTGTTGGCGGTGACGGCAAAGTAGGTTACGCGTACACAATCAAAAAATAAGCTTCGCTCAATCCTTGACAGCTTTGTTATAATGCAAGCCATGAAGTTTCAATCCAAAAGATTTTTACTTTTGGTGGTTGCAGTTTTGTTATTGGCCGCTTTGTTTGGCGTTTTCTTCCATCATCATAACGATGGCAATGACCATCATCCCGATTGTTCGGTCTGTCACTTTGTCAAACACATTTCAATCATTTTTGGCCTTTTTGTTGTTTTGATTGCCGGCATTTTTTGCCAGGAATTTTCTCAAGTTCCATCTTTTGATTTTAATCCTCTCTTACTTTCCTCTCAATTCACAAGCCGGGCTCCTCCCGCACTTTCTTGATTTTTTGATTTTGTTTTTCAATCATTTAAATTCAAGGAAGGGGTGTCTACCATGCGGAAAAAATCTATTTTTATTTCTCTTTTATTTTTAATTTTCTCAGCACAACATGCGTTTGCAAGTGAAATCTCTCTGCAAACGCTGCAAGAACAAATCGGAAGTTTGGCCAATTTAGTGAAAGACCTTCAGGGAACGGTTCAACACCAAAGCCAGTTAATTGAATCCCAAAATGTGAAAATTCAATTTCTGGAAAAAAAGTCTGAAGAACGTACGATTTCCGCAAAAGGATTTCAACAACCCGTTTCTTCTCTCTCTGAACCGGTCAATGCTCCTAAAACCGCCGGGCTTTCGCAAGGATTTAATCCGGACATTGGTTTTGTAACGTCTATTCAGGCGAATTCGACACAGAGCCGCGAAGATGCTGATGGAAAAGACACGATTGCTTTGAAGGAAGCCGAGCTTTCGATTTCGCAATATGTCGATCCTTATTCGCGGCTCGATGGGATAATTTCTTTCAACGATAATCTCGAGAGACAAAACGTCGATGTCGAGGAAGTTTATTACACACACTGGGGTTTGCCTGCCGGTTTTATCGGACAAATCGGGAAATTTCGCTCGAAAATTGGAAAAGCGAATTTACTTCATTCTCATCAGTTGGATACGGTCGATTATCCGCTTGTGATCCGAAACTTCTTTGGTGACGAAGGGCTCGCTTCATCGGGTGCGCGGCTTCAAAATTCAATTCCGAATCCCTGGGACATTCCACTTGAAGTGACGGGTGAAATTCTTCGTGGAAATAACGGCAATAGTTTCTCCGGAATTTCGAGGCGCCCTATTTTCAATACGCACGTGAAAACTTTTTTTGAAATGTCGAAAGATTCCAATCTGGAATTTGGCTGGACAACTCTTTTTGGCGATGAGAATCCGGCGATTAATATTTTCAACGGTGACGGAACGACAACGCGCGAAATTCCGGAAGCCGGGCAAAATAAATATGGCGTCAAAGTGTTTGGCGGCGATGCCACATTCAATTGGTATTTGCCGGAAGGGAAAACGCTCAAGTTTCAAAATGAAGTTTATTTTCAAAACCGCGCAACCGAAACCCGTCACGCAAATCGAAATCCGTGGGGTTTGTATTCTCTGGTCGACTACCGGTTTTCGCGGCGGTTCAGCACCGGAATTCGTTATGATTTTCTGGAACCGCTTGATGTAAATGCTCACGAAACCAATGCGATCTCGCCTTACTTTACATTCTGGCAAAGTGAATTCGCCGATTTCAGATTGCAATATTCATACACGCGGCCTGCCGGCGGGGCCGAGGAACCCAATCACGAGGTTTTCCTCAAAGCAAATATTTTAATTGGTGCACACAAACATCCTGTTCAATAAATTGCTGGAAAACATTTTTGAAAGGAATTTGACATGAAAACAAAATTAAGATTTTTGTGTTTTGGTATTTTGCTTAGCAGTATTTTATTTTCCGAAAACGTTGCTCTTGCGGCTGAGAAAACTCGAATGGTTGCCACCACCAGCACATTGGCCAGTATGGTTCGGGAGTTGGCCGGCGATTGGGCGGACATTCACTATATTGCATCGCCAAGCCAGAACATTCACTTCATTCAACCGACACCGAAAGATGTTCTGAAAGTAAAGAAAGCGAATGTCTTTGTTCATCAAGGTTTAGATCTCGAAGCGTGGCGTGACCCGCTACTAGTGGCGTCGGGCAATTCTCTTTTTTTGAGTCAAGGTAGCCATTCAATTGATGCTTCAAAGGGAGTTCCGCTGATCGAAATTCCGGCGTCTCTTTCAAGAGTTCAAGGCGATATTCATGCTTACGGAAATCCGCATTACGCGATTGATCCGGAAAACGCGAAAATCATGATGGGAACTATTGCAGATGGGCTTTCAAGAATTTTTCCGGAGTCTGCAAGCGAATTTGCGAAGAAATCGGAACTTTGGATTTCAAGGCTCGATCAAAAAATAAAAGATTGGAACGCTCGCATGGCGCCCTTCAGAGGTTTTCCGATTGTCACGTATCACCGAAGCTGGCCCTATTTTGCAAATCGGTTTGGTTTGGTGATTGTGGGTGAGTTGGAACCAAAACCCGGAATTCCGCCGACACCGCAGCATCTTTCGGAATTGATGAAAACGATGAAAGAGAAAAATGTCAAACTGGTTATCAAAGAAGTTTTTAATGAAAGTTCATCCGCTGAAAAAGTAGCTAAAGTGACGGGCGCGAGAGTTGTGACTTTGAATCAAGATGTGGACGAAGATAAGGAAACCGCCGATTATATAGCAATGATCGAACACAACATTCAATTGATTGAGAAAGCATTAAAGACATGATTGATTTTGTTTTACTGATGTGGAAACCGCTCGTGGCTTGTTTGATTTTAACGGGCATTCATGCGTATTTGGGCGTTCACGTGGTCGAGCGAAAAGTGATTTTTGTCGATCTTGCGCTCGCCCAAATTGCGGCGCTTGGCGCAACGCTTGCATTTCTTTTTGGATTCGGACTTCACGATCCTGCAACGTATTGGTTTTCACTCGGCGCAACTTTTATTGGCGCAATTGTTTTTGCCGTTACGAGAACGCGAAAAGAAAAGATTCCGCACGAAGCGATCATTGGAATCGTGTATGCGGTATCAGCCGCACTTGCCATTTTAATTTTAAGCCGCAATGCGGAAGGGGATGAAGAAATCCGCCACATGCTCGTTGGGAATATTCTGCTGGTGAGCATGCCAGAAATTATGAAAATGTTTGTTCTTTATAGTTTGGTCGGACTGGTTCACTGGCGATTCCGGGAAACTTTCGTTTTGATTTCTACGAAACCGGACGAAGCATTTCGCCGCGGCATTTCTGTGCGCGGCTGGGATTTGCTTTTTTATTTGAGCTTCGGGCTTGTGGTGACAAGTTCGGTCCAAATTGCGGGTGTTCTTCTCGTGTTTTCGTTTCTGATTGTTCCGGCAGTTGCTGCGATATTATTCACCGAAAGTTTGCGGAACCGGCTTTTGTTTGGCTGGGCCATGGGTGCCGGAACGAGTGTTTTGGGAATTTGTTTTTCTTATTACCTTGATTTTCCAACGGGCGCCACCATCGTCTGCACTTTTGGTTTTGTTTTGATTGCGCTTGCGCTTCTTCGTTCTTGGCTGAACCGATAAGAAATTATTTCAGTCCTTCAGCATTGGTTTTTTCTTTTTGACAAACCAAATGAGATAAATAGCCAAAGCAAAAGAAGCCGCAGTGGAACCAATGGCGGCTGCAAGATCAATGTAACTTTTGGAATGTGAGAACGCAGCAAATTCCCACGATCCAAACCAAAAGCCGAAAATGGTGGCTGTTGAAATCAAGAATATATGGAAATTAATAAGAGACATAATCCTGTGTATTCTAAAGCCATTCAGAATTTTTGCAAATCAAATTTGTTCAAGAGTTGGCTTTGTAAATACAAAAAAATTAAAATCTAGGCAGCTTGGAGTTTATTTTTTTTGCTCAAGTGTATTCACATCAAAAGATAAATTGCGCAATTGTTTTGCAAAGCTTGCGGTGAGGCCGACGATCGCGAGCGTCACAAACCCTCCCAGCGCCACGCACGGAACGGTGCCAATCCATGCTGCCACCATGCCGCTTTCAAAGGCACCGAGTTCGTTGGAAGCACAAATAAAAATCCAGCTTGCTGCTGCAACGCGGCCGCGCAAATGGTCCGGGGAGAGAAGCCTAACCATAGAACGCCGGATGACCATGCTGATTCCATCAAAAACACCGCTTAAAAAAAGAGCTGTCATGGAAATGAGAAAATTTTTAGAAAAGGCGAAAATAATAATGCTCACTCCAAATCCCAAAACCGCTAAGATTAAATTACGTCCCGCGCGTGCAATCGGCGGATGTCGTGTGGCAATGAGCATGATCACAAGTGCGCCTAAGGAAGGAGCGGCGTTTAAGAAACCCAAACCTCTGGCGCCAACATGCAGAATATCATCTGCGTAAATGGGCAAGAGAGCGATGGCACCGCCGAATAAAACAGCAAACAAATCCAGCGCCATGGCTGCCAAAAGCGGCTGGTTCGTGAAAACAAAATGCCACCCGAGCTGCATGCTTTTCCACATCGATTCCTTCTTCTCGGGTACGGGTTGCGGTTTTGGTGGAATCACTGCTGTGCAAATCCACGACAATACAAAAGAACCTGCAATGAGGAAGTAAGATCGGGAAGCGCCCCACAGGTCAAAAACAAAACCGATTGCCGCAGGTCCCAAAACTGAACAGCTGATCCATGTGCTGCTGATCCACGAGGCGGCATTGACAGTCAAGTGTTTCGGAACAATTTGAGCCTCAAACGCCGTATTTGCGGGATCTGCAAATCCCCGCGCAATACCGGCCAGAAAAATGACTGCATAGAGGCCGATCAAAGAAGCCGCGTCAGATTGCCGCGATAAAAATGCCAAAATGACCGCACACAAAAAGGAAACGGTTCTTGTGATTAAGAGAATTCTTTGCCGGTTGAAGTGATCCGCCACGTAACCGCCAAACAAAACGAGTGAAATGGCCGGAATGGCTTCCACGAGCCCGAGCCAGCCGAGAGCCGCAGGGCTTCGCGTGATCCGGTAAATTTGAAAGCCAATCACGACAGCCATGGAACGGCTTGCCAGTGTGAAAAAACCGACGGAGCCGATGAAAAGGCGTATTTCCGCGATTTTTAAAGCATCCGTGAATTGGCGATCTTTGTTTTGCGGGTTCATAAGTTTTATTATGATGGCATTTTACAAATGTGTTGAGCGATGGCTCCGAACATGAAGTCGTAACTTTTCACATCTGCGAAACCCAAATGGCTAAAAATAGATACGAGCGTTCTTTGATCCGGGAAATATTTTCCCGACGCGGGCAAATAATGAAATGAATTAAATTCATTCCGGTGAAAGAAAAGTTTCCCCAAAAGAGGGACTGTCGTTTCGAAATAAATTTTGTGAATCCACCGAAGCCAGGCAGAAGATGGTTTTCCAAGGTCCAGATTCATCATGACGCCGCCACTTTTCGTGACCCGCTTCATTTCTAAAATTCCTTTTTCAAGATCATCCAAATTTCTCAAACCAAAACTAATGATGGTAAAATCAAAAGTACGATTTTGAAACGGCAAATTGAGAACATCTGCCTTTTCATATTGAATATTTGGAAAGTTTTTTGCGCGCGCTCGTGCAAGAGTGAGCATTTTTTCCGATGCGTCGATTCCGACGATTTTACAGGCGGGATAACGTTTTGAGATTAAGAGCGGAATGTCGCCGGTTCCCGTACAAAGATCAAGAATTTTTGAGTTGGGTTTCATGTCGAGGCGCCCGACCGCCCGCTTTTTGATCGCATCGTGCCGGCCGAAACTCAGCACTTGATTTAGTGCGTCGTATTTCGGAGCGAGTCCGTCAAAAAATTGTTGGTTATACCCAGCCCAATTTTCGGCTTTGAAATATTTCTTAAAACCAACTTCGTCAAGCAATTGGTATTTTTTTGTTTTATCGTACGCGGCAGTCATGAGGAATTTTTTTGAAAGTTGCCAATCGCTTGAGGTTCTCCTGATAACGCAACTTCATACCAAAAGCCGAAAATCCTGCACCAAAAGCAAATAAGAAAATGGAATCGGCTTCCGCCAGTTGACCGTTCGCCAGAATTTCCTTTAAAACAAACAACACACTCGGAGAGGACATGTTTCCATAATGGCGCAGCACTTTTCTGGAGGCTGTTAGTTGTCCTTGCAGTTCCGGAATTTGATGCTCAAGCTGGTCGAGAATTTTTCTTCCGCCGGGATGGAACGCGACATGGGGAATTTCGCCGGAATCATTTGCATCGTGACATAAGTCCATTAATTGATTCATAGCACTGACCACAAGAGAAGGAACTTTTGGGCTGATGACATTGCAAAGGCGGGCATTTTTGTGTTTAAATCTTAATTCTTCCCGGTGTTCGGGCCAAAGGAGGGAATTGAACCCCTCGATTTTAAGGCCCGATTTTTCTTCCCGGTTTGTCAGAATGGCGCAAGCTGCTCCATCCGAAAAAATAGAGTTGGATAAGATCAAATCGATCTCTTGACCCCAATACATCGCAGCCGAACAAACTTCAACACACACGAGAGCGACGTGAAGGTTCGGTTTAGAATTCAGAAAAGCGTCCGCAGCCCGAAGCCCCGGAATGGCAGCGCCGCAGCCAAGGCCCGAAAGGTCTAATGCGTAAATGTTATTTGGAAGGCCTGCTTTTTCTGAAATGTAGGAAGTGAGCCCGGGGCAAAGATATCCCGTGCAAGTGGTCACGATCAAACCATCCAGTTCGTGCGTTTCGAGTTTGGCGCTCTCCAAGGCTTTTTCAAGTGCCCGAGATCCTATTTCTGTGGCAATCCGTTGAAATCTGTCGATTGATTCATCGGGTGTTTCCTGAAAGATTTCTTCGAGACAAGTAAGACCAAAATAACGGGTTTGAATTCCGTCGTCAGACAGAAATTGTTCGTATTTTCTTAAAGTTGAGGGAGAAATGTCCGGCCTATTTTGAATACAGGAAAGTATTTCTTGCTGTGTCGCCGAAAATTCCGGATTGGCTGTTTCAAGCGAAATCATTTTTTTCTCTTTCATGCGCACGTCATTTCCCATATTTTCCGTTTGAGGTGGATTTCATTGTTTTTTTAATCAGCATCAGAAAAAAGAAAAAGTTTGCCGCGCTCGGGGTCGCACACCCAAACATGACCTATATCATCGCTTGCTGCGCAATGAGAATGTTTTTCTATTTTAAGTTCTTGCACTGAATGAAGGTGTCCTTCTTTGGATACTTGAGCGATCGTCAGGGTTGCGCTTTTAGAACTTGGTAGGTAAAGGTGTTTTAAATTTGGATTATAGCTAATGATGTCTATTCCTGAACCTGTTTTCAGATTACCAATCAATTTACCTTCATGATTCAAATCAAGTACGGTCGCTTTTCCTTCAGCGCAGCCTGCAAATAAGAATCCAAATTCTGGATCAAGGGCAATGCCTCGTGATCCGTTACATCCGTTCGGCCACACAGCAATTACTTTACGTGTTTTCACATCAATATCTACGGTTTTGCCTGCCCATAAATGGGTATAGGCGCGTTTGCGTGAGAAATCGTAAATGAGAGATTCCGGCCCTCCTTCAATAGCAATGAAATCCGAATGACTTAAAGTTATTTTCTCAGTTTTAGTGATGCCAAAAGTTTCAATTCGATCATGATCGGGCTCTGTCACCCAGACTTCGTTTTCTTCCGGAATATATCGAACGTAATCTGGGCTACTTGCAAGCGGTGCAGATGCGATGATCTTGTTTGTAGAATCAACGGCGTTTAACAATTTTGTATTGCGGTCTACGACAAAAATTAAATCATTGCCGTAATCAGCAGATGTAATTCCGTGTCCATGTCCTCCCAAGTACTTCTCTTCAGAACTAAAACCAGGAATTGCTGTAACTTCATGAGTTTTTGAATCAACCAGGTAAAGATTGCCAGTCTGGCCTCCCGGAACTAATACTTTTTTTAAAACAGAGGAATAGGTAAAATCGTCGAATCCAATTCCGCCTTCTCCGCCAGGCAATGCGATAGACACCGCTTGCGAAGAAGCTACTTTCTCCGCATAACTTAAGGCAGTCAAGCCTATTAGGTAAAGAAAACAAAAATAAACCAAAAGACGTTTGCTGCTCGCTAAATTTATCTGCATTTAAGAATCAATCCAAGGATGGCTGCAACCAGAACAATGAAAGGTTCAGGGATCTTTTTTGATTTCCACAAAAGCATCGCTGTCACAATTGCAAGCAAAGCAGTTGGAATATCCACGATCGATTTTCTTCCCAATACGATGACCGCCCCTGTAATCGCTCCGATGGCTGCGGCTGTTACACCGTTGACGAAAGAGAGTAGGCCTGAGTTTTTCCCGTATTTCTTAAAATAAGGCGCGGGGATAATGGTAAACAAGTAACAAGGAAGAAAAGTGCCTAAAGCTGCAACGCAGGCACCTGAAAATCCTGCAACCAGATAACCGATAAATCCTACGGTAATCACGACCGGTCCCGGAGTAATCATGGCGACAGCAACTGCGTCAAGAAACTGATGATCATTAAGCCAATGATATTCTTTTACAACTCCTCCATAAAGAAAAGGAACGATGGCAAGGCCGCTCCCGAAAACAAATGTTCCTGCCTTAGCAAAAAAGGTAAAAATCTTCCATAGAACACTTGGATTTGAAATGGTTGTTGCCGCTGTTATCGGCACGAGAAGCAAGCCGAGAAAATTAAAAAGATTTGCTTGTTTCTTAAAAGGAGGATTTTCGACAAACCATACCAGAAAACCTGCAGCTAAAATTAAATAAATATTTTCAGATTCTGTAATTGCAGTCAATGCAGCTAAAACAAGGTAAATCGCCCAAAGGAGTTTATTTTTCCCAAGTGTTTTATTGGTTAATTTGTAAGCACTCAATGCGATAATTCCGATGACACTTGCGCCGACTCCGTAAAACACGGCCTGCATCCAGTTGAGTCCACCGTAGAGTTTGTAAAACCATCCAAGGCAGACAACCATGAAAAAAGAAGGTAAAACAAAAGCAACACCAACCAGCGTTGCTCCTAAGATGTGATAATCGAAATAGCCAAGATAAATGGCGAGCTGTGCTGCGAGAGGGCCGGGAGCAAGTTGAGCGAGTGTAAGGCCTTCTTTGTAATCAGCTTCAGAAATCCATTTTCTTTTCTCCACCAAATCTCGAAACATATAACCCACTAAAGCGACAGGGCCGCCAAAACCAATGGTTCCGAGCTTGAAGGCATAAAGAATAAGTTGGCGAAGATTATAAGAAGGTTTGTCAAACATTAGATCATTTCCATGAATTAAGTTTAATCGTGCCAATAGCAATTAAGATTATAATTATATTGCAGTTTAACACCTACTCTTTTTGTCTAGGTAAGTTATCTCGAAATTCTTATCGCAAAAAAAAATAAAGGCTTACGGATAAATCACGTAAGCCTTTTTATTGTAGCTCCGCACCGCACCTCCGGTGCTTCTGGGACGATACTCCTCTTTTTATTAACAAATGTTTGGAATAATTTAGAAGAAGAGGAGTATCGGGGCGACAGGATTTGAACCTGCGACCGCACGCACCCCAAGCGCCGATTCGAGTTGTTTTCGTAACTTTTTGGCGCACAAGAAATTATATCAGAACCACTTTTGATATCAATGAGTTAGAAAAATTTCACGCATCGTCACGCAATTTTCGAAATCGTTAAAATTACCAATTTCACGTAGCAAAATCCGTAGCACTTTTTTTGCTCAAAAAACCGCCGCACGCACCCCGTTTGAGTGCGTGTGGTTTTTAAGTACCAGTGAGGCACCACTTATCTTTCAACATTTCCTATCCTTCGACGTTTGCTGAAAGATTGCTTTTTGCAAATAATCCGAATTGCTCAATAGGCAGTCTGTATTGTTTAAGAGCGCGCATTGGCATCTCATTGAGCTTCTTATTTATTGAGCTTATGTCCGGTTCTCCTTCAAAGGGTTCATCTTCCATATGCCATTTGAAATGGCGGATGAATTCATTCATGGAACCAACCACGGCGCGGCTTTCTGTTTTGGCTAATGAAATAGGATTGACCTGATCTGAAATATTCTTGATTTCTGCCGCGCTGAATTCTTCATAAAACATAGCCTTGCACAGTTCTTTTCGGAATACTTGATCGAGATGTTGCATATCTTGCTTGCGAACACCCAAGACAACAAATGAAAATAGAGACTCTGCATGGGTAAAAATCAGGCATTTCTTGCGGCGATATAAGAAAAGATGGGTGTACCAATGTTTCCGGGAATTCTCCTGGGGAGGAAAAGCATTCAGATTGGATTCTGAGAATCCGCCTTCGGTTAATACTTTTTTAGTGCAATGGAGGACGGTCAATTTTGCTTCCTCTTTAAATTTTCATGTCATACTGCTTAATCATTTCAAGGAAAGCTTCGGCATTGCCTTTGGCATCATCAACGGGATGGTGTGTGTGCTTGGTCTTGCGCAGATGCTTGAAATTTTTAAATACATCCTTCGCCAATCCCCTATAGAAAGAACCGAGATTCATGGAGGAATGGCCAAAAGGATTTTTGCTGAGAAAATGGTGGAAATACCAATTAATGAACTGCCAGTCAAAGCCGTTGTTGTCCGAAACAAATATCGGCCGTCCCTGAGCGTTTTCCGTTACCCATTGGTCAAACGATTCCATCACTGCCTTGGGATCATCAAAATTCAGTGTCTCCTCACGACTGAACCCTGAAACCTTCAGAGCATCTGGAACCCATTTCTCCGAAATCGGCTTCAACTTCCCGTAAAACGTCTTGGACAACGACGGCTCAACAAAAATCGCGCCGAAACAAATCATCGAATAATCGCCCGGAATAGGCCCGTCGGCTTCAATGTCAACCACCACATAGCTCATTTAGCGGTTCCTTCACCTTGCGCTTTTCCAAGGGCCGGGCGCCTTCCAAGTGCTTTCAAAATCTTTCCCAGCAATAGTCGCTTCCACTACAGGCCGGAGAAAATTTTCTATTACTGAGGCAGCTTCCTTCAATTTCTCTGGCGTACGGATATCGTTCTTTTCCAAAAAGGCCTGCCAAATTCGATTTCTATCGGATTGCTCACTATAAATTTCAACAGCAAAAAATGGGAGTGCTTTCGGCAGTTCTGTCTTTCTATTCTTAAACGTCCGGGCAATAGCATTCGCCAAGCTCGATCCGTTAAAAGCAAACTGTCGTATAAGAAGCCAAACATCATAATAATCTTTCATCCGGCTATTAAGGGCTCCCAATTTGATCATCGCTTCGAATTTTTCGGCAACAACGGTTTCAAATGCATAACCCACCAAATGGGGTTTTGGGAAATCAAGAATCACAGGATAATCAATCACCTTGGGTTTCGGCACGACCGCATCACCAAACCCAATGTCAATTTGCATGGGAATGCGCGCAGTTCCGAGATTCCCCCTAAATTTAACCCGGACTCCTTCATAATCCGCGTCTTCTTTGATTTTTTCCCCTTTGACGGATTTTGGGTCAAATATCACTCCGTCAGGAACAACTTCTGTCTCGCAAACTTCCCGGATGATCTTTTCCATTTTAAGAATTGCATTGTCGGAATAGGCCAAAAAATCAATATCCGCCGTCGTCCTTCTGGATTGAACGCCCCACACGGTGAACATCAATGCTCCTTTCAAAATAAACCGCTGGTGATATTCGGATTTGGAAAGCCGGTAAAGAAATCTTTCCATGCCGTAATATTGAAGCACTTCAGCAAATTGGCGCTTGGTATCTCTGGCGGTATTTTGAAGACGGCTGCGAACCGAAGCTTCAATGTTTTTCACATTTTTCATAGAAGCGCCTCAAGGTAGGGTTTCATCACTTTATCCACACGGCAAATCTTTGCATAGTCATAAATGATTTTCGGCTTGGCCTTTTTTGTACGAATCGATTCTTTAAGGGCATTTGTCGCAACGTCAAGCCCGATCCGGTTCCGAAACTTAAAGCAATCCGCAAGGGTTTTTTCAAGCTTATAAATTTTTACCGGATGTCCATCGAGTTGATAGATTTCAAGTCCTTCTTTCCAGGCTTTTTCCGAAAAGTGAAAATACCGAATGGGAGGATGTTCAACCTTGTTTTCCCAAGCTCCTTTTGGAAGAGCCATATCCACCCATCGGGGGATTTCATCCGTGACTTGATAAAATGAAAGCGCAGAAATAAGACAAATCACTCCCTTAGGCACTTTAAGCGCAGCCGTAACGAGATCAGGCTGGGACAGTTCTGAGGCGTTCGCCAGACGGTAAATGCCCCGACTCACTTTTTTAAGCGTGCCCGACTTTACCAGGGAATGGATATGTACCGGATGAAATCCTTCTTTCACCACGTCCGAAAATTTCTTGGGTCCCTGCTGGGCTTTAAAGTAATCGACCAGCTTTCTCTCTCTATTTGTATGCTTAGGCATATGTCTATTTCCTCTATACTTATTAATAAGTATAGAGACTAAATACAGGCCTGTCAAACACGATTTTAAGGCCAGGATGCACGAATATTACAAAAAATGTAATATCCGTGCATAGAGTTTTTACCTTCTTAACCTTTTTCCAAACTTTCGATATGGTTTTTCGTTTGGGTGCGTGTGGTTTGCTGTTAATTTCAATGTTGATGGATTACAGCTCTTTAGCAGTTTCGTTGAGTTTTGGAAAATGCTTTTCAGAAACCGAAAGAATGGTTTCGCGCCATTTCTTTGGAATAGTTCTTAAAACAGATTTGATTCGACCAACCTCACTTGGTTTCGTATAAAGAAAATCGAGAAGGCCGACTGCCATTTCCAAATCTTTCTTCGCTTTTTCTTTGTTCAACCTTCGTCCACTGATGATTAATTTGTGAAGAGCAAACACGGCCGGTTCTGGCACTCGAATGCGAAGATGTTGATAAGTGATGATTCTAGGATAATCAGTAAGAAAATTAAGATATCGTAATCCTTGCGCTTTTATATTCAGCTTTTTAATTTCAAGAGGTTTATCATGACCCTTACCCAACTCTGGTACAAGAAACTCAACTCGCAGATCTGGATGATCGAATTTTACCATTCCGCTTACACGGTTATAATTTGAAAGAAAACCTTCCTCTTTCAACAATTTTGGAATGTCAACTTCTGCTCTCACTTGATGGATATCCGGTATAAGAAAATCCACGTCCATAGTTCTTGTGGCGGGTAAGCCTTCATGGTTTTCAAACATAAACCGGTAAAAGTGAAGACACCAACTCCCTATCAACATCATTTCTTGTAAGATGCCAGTTTGTTGAAAGCGATTTAGAATTCGGTATAAAATTTTAAATTGATCTTTATCAACCATGGACAATTCTTGAAATCTGTTTTTTATTTTTTCGCACGTCTTTTAACAATGCTTGGTATTTTTTTCTCAAAGCAAGTTGTTCTTGTAGCTTCTTTAATTCATTCTCGGGAAGATTTCCAAGGTAACGGTAACGAATCTTTGATTGATGTGATGAAACCAAATAAGGATACACTGCTCCTTTAATGCGTTTTTGTTGCAAGCTGCCTCTTGGAAGTTTAGCCAGTTCCCGAAGATAATTTTTTTCTAAAGATTCGAGACGTTTGTATTCTTCCTTTAAAACACCTTTTACTGATCCCATGGATAAACCCTTTAGTTAACCAAATTTACATCAAAAGTGTACCATTTTGGTTAACTAAGAACAACTAAAAGTTAACCAAAACCATTAAGATTTAGTTATTTTTTGGTTAACTAACTATCGTTTATCCCTTTATCTCATCTCCATGCTCAAGATAAATCCCTTTAGACAGCATTTTGCCTTTACCGGAGCGCTTGCGGAGCCACGTTTCAACGGCGATGCGGGGAAAGCGCGTGACATCACCGGGCAATTTTACAAACGGGATTTCCCGTCGCGTTACCCAAACGTAAAGCGTATTTTTCCGGACTTTAAATTGTTTTGCCAATTCCTCAGCCGTTAATAGTTCGTCCATGATCTTATGCAGTTCGAGTATTCTCCTTTTTACGAATTTGCTATGCATCGATTATTGATTATTATTCGTTCATTACTTTTTTCTGAATTTTCAAGCTGAGTAATTGCATCTTTCAAAAAGGCTCCGCACTGCGGAGCCTTTGTCACCTCAAACATTTTCCGCACACTATTCGGAAAGTTCGGCTTGCCGCTCGTCCCAATAATCTTCAATCATCATATCTCTGTTAGGATCATCCGGATTAAAGATGATCTTGCCGCCCAACTGAACTCTTGGAAGTTCAATGGTTTTGTTTTCACAGTTAACAAAAAAAAGTCCGTGGACAATATCGAGGGGCGATTCAATAACGGCGAAATAAATCCGTGGCCATCCTTTTGCAGTTTTAAGGAACCAGTTGAGCATGCCTTGATCTTCTACAAGATAAAGAATGGCTGTTGCTTTGGGATAGTGCCGGTCAAAATCAAGAAACGTCTTCTCGTAATACCGGCGCTGCGCTTTTAAACTGAGTTCTACTTCAATCACATAGGTTGTTTCGCCATTGGACACCAAACCATCCGGCACTTTTCTCTTATTGGCCTCTCTTTTAAGCACTCTTTCGGAAGTCCATTTATCAAATCCCAATAGCTTCGTGAAAATAACACGTGCGTTTGTTACCCATAGATCATGCTTGTAATATTGAGGCACTTTGCCTTTAAGAGTATGCAGCAGTCCTTTTAAAAGCCCTCTTTCTTTCAATAGCAGAAGCCCTTTCTGTGTGACAACATAAAGCGTTTCTTCACCGATCCTTGTTTTAACGCCTTCCAGGTAACCTGCTTTCATCAATTTGTTGATCCGTCTTAACGGAACATCATAGAAATCCTTACAGTCGCTAAAAAACAGAATCCCAATTTGAATCAGCGTTAAAAAGTATTGCTCATAACAAGCTAACATGATCAAAAGATCTCTCACCTCAATCCTCACATTCCACCTCCCCGAATTAGATGCCCGAGCCCGAACAGCTCCTGACCACTATCTCGTACATTCCTTGATGAAGCGAGAGAGTGGTCAGGAGGTGCTTGTGAGGGCGGAGGCATCATTACCTCTTAATATCAACGCTCTCACTTTTTTAAAACAAGTTGTTTCGAAACGACCATGTCATACCACCATCCCATACCAGCATTTGATCCGGCACGTTAATGTTCCTTGTTCAATATTTACCACGTTCCTCCTCTACGGATGAAATGACATGAATCGGCTTTTGATTACTCACCCGAAAAACAATCCTCAAACCAAAAAAGCTCGTGAATCACTTTTCTAAATGAGCATGCAAGTCTCGCCAAAAAAAGCGAACCTCGCATGTTTAACCACATAAGCTGATCCTGCAATAACACCCCTCATATACTATTGGTCCAAAATGAGGGGGTCGGACGGTTTTTTCCAGTTTTTTATCTGGAAAATATTTTAGGGTACTTTCCAATTTCTTCCAAATCCCTCACGGCCGCCACAACAAGTGCTCTCATCTTCTATTGGTCCAAAATGAGGGGGGCGTTCCCGTTTTGTGCATTCTGAGATCGTTTTTAGGTGAAAGATTTTTCAATCTTTCTTCCAAATACCAACAACACCCCTCATCTACTTGGGCTCAAAATGAGGGCTTCTTCGTTTCTGTGCAGTGTTTTTATCTGGAAAATATTCCGGGTCACTTTCGATATGGCGTGAGTTTCACCGCAAGGAGAACATCTCAATTAGGTGATAAAAATAAGCGGTTGAAGAGATACTCTGATTTTCCTGTTAAAATTAAGGTGTTATTTTTATACTCATTCATTACAATTTTTTGACCTGATTACTTGAAATAACGTCCACTTATGATATACTTTTTATAAAGGTTTAGGAAGTAATATTTAATCAGGAATAATGATCGATGGCTTCTCATGAGTAAATGATTGGCGAAAGGAGTTTTAGTTGGTGATAAATTTCAAATCAAACCCGTTTCTTTTCAAGGTAGTTGCTTCCGTAATTCTCCTAACATTTGTTTCCACTACAACGATTGCATATTCAGATCTTCCTTTAACTTCTCAAGCTGCTAATCAGGAAAATATTTCGCATGTTTCTGTCATGAAGCTCGTCAATACGGGAGATGCCAGATCAGAGTTACGAATGGAAAACGAAAAATCCGATGTCGTATCAGCGAACACTAATATTTCCAATTTGTTCATGCGCGTTTCTGAACTGCTAAATCAAGGTGAAGAAATTTTGAGCGAAATTACAAATTATGTAAGTGAAACCAGCGCTTCTGGAGTCGTAGACCGAGACCGAGTGAATCAATTCAAAGTTGAGCTTTCAAAATATGATGAACGAGCCCGCGCATTACTTTCAGACGGCAAACAAATAGGAGTAACTAACGGGACGTTTATTGTTCTAAAAAGAAAAGTTGATTCAATCGAAGAAAAAATAACACAGCTAGAGAAACAATTAAAAAATCCTGCTTTTGAAAAGCCCTTTGGCTCGGCGGTTGTTCCATTAAGAAAAGCAATCCATCCCGAAGTCGTTACCTATATTGACTCATCCAGAAAAGACAAACTATTGCTTAAAAATTTATGGGCTCATGCGGATTTTATTTTGAGTGTTTCTGCTTTGGTGGGTCTTGGGGTTTTTATTTTTCAAACAGGAAATATAAAATTTGAAAATGCTTCTTTTATTTCAACAATGACAGCCGTGGCTTTGGGTCTTATTTCTTTTAGAGTTTTTAAATTTATCGGAAGCATTCTTTTCCCACAGGGTCATTATTTAATCCGGTCTGTTGTGACAATGGAAGGCGAATATTACGATTTCAATCCAGAATGGCTTGGGCGTATTCTTTTTTCCTCACCCAAAACGCAGGACATTGTGATTGGCGTTGAAAATGACGCAGACTATAAACACATATCTTATTATGTAAATGAACGCCGGGAAAGTTCTGAACGATATGAGCGCGTCCGAATTGTCAAAACAACTCCTCTGCAAAAGGTCGGAAGATTTTTATTCTCGTTTTTTTCATTTAAGTTGCTGGGAATCAAACCTTTCCAGTGGGCATTTTTTGGTGCATTGGCTGTTGCTTTGATAATGGTGAATTACTTAACGGCCAATTTTTTCATTGATTCAAAGACGGATTTGAGCGGTGATCATAATTTTGCATTTTTAAGGCTACGAGACCATCTCGATTTTCTTCAGACTCACGCGTCTTATGTAGAACTCAAATTTAATAGCCTAGCTTTTGTGTTCACATCTATTTGGGATAACATTCTACATGGCAGATTTTCGGGCTATGAAGAGGAGGGATATTACAACATTACGAGAATGGTGATTGAAGCTTTGAATCCTTTTAGTTTTCTCGGCGTGGTCTTGGCTGCGTTGATTGTTCGCACGATTTTTTATGCAAGAAAAACCAATATTGAAAGCAGTTTAGAAACGCGCCCCATAAAAAGCATTAACAACATCGTGCGTGCCGTTTTAAAAATTGCGCCGCTTACATTGACAGGAGTGACAAGTGCCTTTCTTTATTTAAATGGATTGTATGTTTTCGGCACCTTTGTGGCTGTTGTTGCAATGTCTCTTCTGGTATCGATATTTTCCAGCAGATTAAAACACGTCGTTGCGGGATCTCTTGTCACTGCTTCATTATTTCTGGGCGCGCATTGGCTCAAACATTCAATGAAAGAATCGAGAATCGAATTGGAGAGAATTAGCTTGCGTGTTCCATTTTTGCGTGCAAATCCGCATTTTACAAAGGAAATGATTTCACAAATTAACCGTGAGAAAGATTATCCAACGGTTTTGCCTCGATGGTTAGCAAATGAAATTGAAAGTATATTTCTTGAACATGGATTGGTGGCTGTTGGAAACGAGTCAAAGTTTTTTTCTTCTCTAAATCTTAAGAACATTTATAAAGATCATCCCAATCGGCGCTCAGATATTCTCGAAATATTAAGGAACCAAATTGAAAATTGGGTCGGGCCTGTTTTTCCAAAACATTTAACTCTAGCAGATCGTAGCGATTTTTCTTTAACGTATAGGAATATAAAAATATCTCAAATTTATAAAAGAATCCTAAAGCAAAAATACATTGAGGAAAGCTTGGAAGAAGAAAGATTTGGAGGAAGGTCTTTGATGACAATTTTATCTTATCCAGAGATGACCGCAAAAATCTTGAATGAAATTGATTCTGTTATCAATGCAATTGATATGGAGTGGGAAACAAATGGCCGCGAGTTTTTCATTACTTTTGTAAGTGGTAACGGCAAAGAAGCAAATCTAAAAGATTACATCAATAAATTACTTTCGAAAATTGATAACGCTGACCAAAAAACAGTTCTTTTTTTACATTATTACTCACTCCTTGATCCAAAACGGGGAGAAGATTTAAAGAACCGACTTGAAACGGTAAAAGAAAAAGCAAAAGCTATTTCACGAAAAATCGGTGCTCTACAACAAAGGTTTGATGCAGAGGTAATTGATGGTGTCAAGCGTATCGTAAGTGAGAATTTTGGAAACACTCAAATGATGAGAGAGCTAACCGTGGGTTCGCACCATGTGATTTTGATCGGAGAAGAAAATCACGCGGACCCTCGCTATAGTCAAATGAAGAGACAATTATTCCCGTTTACTTCTGATTTTCAAATCGCTCTTTTTCTGGAAGGTTTAGCAAGAGATAACGGTGCTGAACATCGTTTTATAACCGGTGTTGCAGGGCTTCGAGAGCCAAGCTTAATTTTTGGGCTGGAGGATGATTTTTTAAATGCATTAGAAGGGACTGCGCTGCATTTCGCCTATCTTTCAAATGATATGGCGGATCAATATGAAACGACCAAAGCGCAGTTGATCTATGACATTTTGGTTGGTTCAAAAACAATTCAGAAATATTGGGATCAATTGATTCAAAATACAAATCCAAAATATAAAAAATTGGTTGATGAAATTCAGACTTATTTGGCACAAAATCAAACTGGTGAAATCACATATAGTTTCATTCACGATCTTTCCAAACTTCTTTCCTATGAAGATAATGACCAATGGATCGAACTTTTTAAAGATGTGACTCATTTGATGATTCAAGAAGCAAATGAAAAAGGAATGGATGCCTCGGTTGTTGAAAAGTTATTAGAAAATCCTCGAGATAATTCAATCGCAAAAGATTTCGTTATGAATTGGGTCTTTCGTATGAGAAATCGATTATTTGCTGAAAATTTCCGCTCTGTATTGTCAGAATTACCCGAAAACATTCCAATCGTTATTGTGGTCGGTGAAGGACACGTTGATGGATTGATCGGTTTGTTAAAAGCTTCGGAACATCAAGAAGAAAAAGAAAAGATTTTGGATGTTCCCATTTTTTATCAAGAACTAAGACGAAAAATCGAATGGCAATTTGAGCAAATGAACCCCAAAAATAGTCAACCTTCTGAATCTAAATCTGAGCTCCGAGAAATTCGCCGTTCCGAATTACATGATCAAAGGGATAAGTCGCGTGATGAACGAATCCAGAAGCTGATGAAAAAATTATCTTTACCGCGTTACAGATTGCTCTTTTGGATGCCCGATCACTATTTCCATTTTCTAAGGAATTTGTCCGCTCTTGTTCAAAACAGATGGAACGTTGATTTGTTGGACAAGCTTGAAAATATGTCTCCAAATCAATTGGCTCGTTTCAAATATGAACTGAATTATGATCACTTTGAACAAAAAGCTTACGTAAATACATTGGCTCTGGTCATGATGTCGGGATTAGTTTTGTCAGTGATGCCGGGTTTAATTGTAATGACAAAATTCGGTTCTCTTATTCCAGCACAAATTCGAGACTTTTTCTTCCGGGTAGAAGCAGGATTTTTAATTCGAGCAATTCCAATTACAATTGCAATCACGTTTCTTGCTTCAACATATGTTGCAGAATTGATGATAAAAGTTAATAAACATCAAACTTTTCCGCCTGAAAATGTCAGGAGATTTATCATTGACGAATTTCTTCTGAGGGAAGGTGTGATAAACGTAAAGGAAGCCGACGAATTGATGAATGGTTGGAGATTGGATTTTTCAAATATCAACTTGAATTCTTCACTGGATGGGGAGAAAGCTGGCGTGCGATCGGAACTACGAAACGGCGATGGGGTTACCGAATCTGAATCTCGCGAAATTGAAAAATTGATTGGGAAATTGACGACAGAGAATGCGACTGCACAGAAGCGTGCAATAAAAACATTAGTTAAAAAAGGCGAAAAAGCGATATTGCCACTTTTACAAGAATTAGAAAAACCAAAAGAATCCGGTTTTAATTCCGAAGACGAAATTCACGGAAGATTTGGAACGGCATTGGTACCGCAACGAAATATAGTCCAATGGAACAAGTGGATGGTGTTTGACGACAAGAATATATATATGTCGCAACCAGCATGGAGAAAGATAGTAGGTTTTCTTGTAGCTTGCGGGGTAGGTGTTACAGTGTTTGCTTCTTTAAATTTTACTTCACGTTCGGAATCTTTTATCTGGTTTGTGTACACGATAGTCGGTTCATTGCTATCTTATAAAATGTTTGTTGAAGTTTTTTCTCATCCAATTCATACGATCAAAATGCTTTTCTTTATTATAAAAACACTACCTACTCTCACGATGATTGCAGGAAAGAAATTTCTGACCGCTCTAAAATTCATCGTTACCTTGAATTTTAAATCACTTATGGATCTTATTAAGAATGGTCAGGGCGCGAACCCGTGGAATAGTTTCCCATGGAACTTAAGTCACGATTATCTTGCCGAGGGAATGCCTCTCCCACCAAAGAACGCGATAGAAAATATAATCGCTCAAATTTTACAAGAACACCCCGATCTTATTGAAAAGCTTTTGATTAGATTTAATGCCCATCAATTCGATTTATTCAGCGACATTGTTCTTAAAAACGCGAAACAAATCATCAGCGCACCGATTACTGGGTTGCAAGGAGTTTACCAAGATATTCCACTTGATAAACTTGTCAGCATCGGAGGAAAGTATCGATTTGAACCGCCTGATTTGCCTTCGCTGCCGACTACTTCTGTATCGATCAACAATAAATATTTTGTTGTTCCATTGCCCACACGTGTTGCAACAGCACTCGGAAAGCGACGCACACTCTTTGAGCCAACTTTTAATCCAAGGGTTCTTGCCTCACAAGTCATGAATCAATTTCGCTTGGTTGAAGATCAACTTGAAGAAGGTGGGCATGATGTCGGTGAGCTTCAGCTTTCAGTCGGTTTCGATACCGGTTATAGTAAATATTCCGACCGCGGCAAGTTTGTCGCCTTGGCATTATATGTTTTAAGCACGGATGACAATAATTTCCAAGCTCTTGATCATATACCGCAAACAGAGCGGGATTCAGGAGCTGCTTTTGGTCTTTTGATCCGTGGCATCAATGTGCAGAATGTTCGCCCTCATCAAAAAGAAAAACACCGTCTCGATTACGTTTTTCCCGTTTCTTATAAAATGAAGGAAGAGAACCTCAATCGACTGATTTCAATCCTCAAGTTTCTTAATTTAGGGTTATTATTAACAACCGCTCAAGATGAATGGCAAGATTTATACGGTTCACAGGAACAGCCTCCCGCTTGGACGCCGCAAAAAGAAGCAATTGCACATGCTTATCGAAAGTTTGAAAGAGAAATCGTTCGATTGCTAAGGCGTTACGACAACTATAGAAATCCGGAAGATATTTATAACACCGGAGACGCAAAAGATCACGCCGAGCGAACACATGCTTTCCTTAATTTTCGCTTGGAGCAAGCATTAGAGCCAAACCGCAAGTGGGTGACGGATTTAGAAAAGTTTGACAGTAAAAAAGACCAAAATTGGGAGGAGCTGCTTCCATACTTGAGAGGCGTTGAGGGCATGATTTTGAATAACAAATATGCGGAGGAAGAAAATGGAGCAAGAGGTGTAGTTTTTGTACGCGAAGTCCGAGGGCTTTTAGTTGATGTTGCTGGCCAAATTGAAGATATCGTTACAGGTAAGCAAGTCCAGAATGCCGGATCATCTGAAAAAGCATCAAAAGATCCTTTTATTGATTCAGGTAATCCAGAAGAAACACGAGAATACGCGGAAAGAATGGCGGAAGTTGTAAAAGCCGGGCAAATTCCTCAAAAATATCTTCCCGATTGGAACGCAGTTCGTTTTTATGCGCCATCCTCACGCTCAAGTGATGCAAATTCTCAAAAGAGCGAGTTGAGAGTTCAATACCGAATAGGCAAATTTGATTTTTCCTTGCCGTTCATTGCCCCACAAAACACTCCCGTGAAAACTCCACGGAAAGAACCGATTAAAATTCCAAGACCAAATGCGCCGCCGGTAAAACCAGAACCACCCGCAATTCCAATACCCGCCCCCGCTCCCTCAAAGCCAGAACCAGTACCTGCGGGGCGAAGTGAATTGAGGGTTCGTCATTCAAAACCTCCAAGTCCTGAATCCATAGCGCGAAGCTACCAAGAAAGGGGCTATTTTGCCACGCTTGAACTATTTGATTTAACGCTCCGTGGCTATCATCGCATCATGTCCGGCTATGTTGCGTCTCATGGGGCACGTCCGGTGGATTATTTTGCCCTCACTTACGATGAAGCCCGCCAAGTGATTCAAAGGCCAAGGGCAAGGAAGCCTTATGGTGTTTTAAATTCCAAACAAACAGCTCAAAATCTTATTTTAGCCACTTTAGATACTATTCACGGTTTTAAACTTGCAAGAGAGCGTAACGATATCAAAAGAATGGCCGACTTATATCGGCGTCATGTGATTGAATACAAACCAAAGAATCGAAAAAAGTATGAATATGATTCGCAGCTTACTTTTTTTCGTGAAGTGGGCGGTTTGAATGGATTGATGACGAATAGATATCCTTTTCTTTCGAGAAAACTCAGCCCCGGAGCACTACTTCGGCTCGTACTTCCGGAATTAATTGACGTGAGAAATCCAGATGCACTTGGTCCTTTGGAGGTGGAGCGTAGTTATTGGACTGAATCCGAAAACGCCAAGTACCACATTTTACTTGCTTTGGATGCAGTCCCCGGATTCAGGAAAGCCAGAAAACGCAACGACGTTAAAACAATGGCCAACCTGTATCGCAAATATGTGAATGGTTACAAACCCAAGGATAAGGAAAAGTTTCCCTCTAACGGCCAGCTTGCGTTCTTCTATGAAAGAGGTGGATTATTAACGCTGCTCAGCCATCCTCGCCCTTATTTCAGAAGACGAGAAAGCCCTGCAGAGCTTTTAAGGATCGCAATTCCAGAGTTAGTCAATACAGCGAATCCGGATGCTCTGAAACCGCAAGAAATCGAAACAGCACGCTCCAAGCTGCGGCAATCCGGAATCTTAAACGCTTCTCGTGCGCTTGAGTCCGGGGCGCGAAGTGAACTTCGGAAATCAATTGCAAGAATGAAAGCATTAATTCCGCCAATGACAGCAGAAGGATTGGAAAAAGTTGATGGCTTTCTCAATGTTGATTCAAAGGCTTCACACCAGCAGCATGCTTCCACTCAGGATATTGATAGACTCATCATTTTTGCAATATGCCCTGAACTTGGGATGAGACTTCCAGACATTGTGAGCCAAGCCGTTCAAGCAATCGCCGGAAGAAGTAAAATGCGAGTTGTGGTTTTTGTGAGGACGTCACTTCAAGGAGAAGCAATGAAGGCACTTTTCCCAGCAGAATTTCAAAGCAAGATTGAGTCAGGTGAAATTCTTATTACCTCTCGCATGAATGAATCACAAATTCTTCGAGGCGCAAAACGAGCTGAACTTCGAGCAGTTGGTCTTCCTGAAGATGAACCATTTGCCGACCGGCTTCAAAAATATTTCCCCAACAACATCCAAGTGGTCAAACAGATTGCACCTGAAAACAAAATCCTGAGCGTCTTCGGCCAGTTTGTAGACACGCTCCGTTCCGAACTCCGCGCTAAATTCATTCAGTCCATCGCCGCATAGTTTGTTCGTTTTTCGAACGGTAAGATAATTACTTTCCTGTTGGAGCATTTAATCGAGCAATTGATTGACCGAGGAAATTTGGAGTTAAATGCGCATAATGCTTTTCGGTGATTTTGACGTCGTGGTGTCCGAGGAGCTTTGAGACCGCATAAATATCAACGCCGCTCATCACAAGATTGCTTGCGAAGGTTGAGCGAAACATTTTAATATTGGCATTTACTTTTGCTTCTTTAGAATAATCTAAAATTTCTTTCCGAATGTAACTTTCAATCGTTCTCCCACTTTGTGTTGCGAAAATATAATCGTGGGTTCTCGGAAGTGACTGCAAAATTTCCTTTACGGTATCATGTATTGGAATGACTCTCGGCTTATGGTTTTTCGTCGTCCAATCCGGATGATTTTGAATGATGATTTGTTTGTGGCGAAAGTCTACATCTTTCCAGCGCAAATGAGCAAGTTCCCCAAGCCGCATTCCCGTTAATAAAAAAACCGTTACAATTTGACAGACTCTAGGCGAGCATACTTTGAGCAATTTTTTGATTTCATCATCACTCAAGAACTTGATTTGATGCTCGTCTTCTTTTAATTTCTTCACATACTGAGCGGGATTCCGGTCTAAATAACGCATGGCAACAGCACGGTTTAAGAAGGCTTTAATAATGGTAACTGTCCGATTAATGGTGGATTTACTAACTTCCTTTGCGCGCTTCACTTTATAAGCTTCTACGCGGGAGGCTGTGATCTGATGCAGATATACGACTCCGGCAAATTTGATAAATTCCTCAAGCACTTGTTTTTCCACCCGGACGGTTTTTTTGGCGTGTTCTGCAGCACAAATCGCGAGATACTCTTTTAAGTATTCGGGAATGGGTTTTCCTTTCAACTTCCAACCCACTTCTTCTTTCTCAACAGCTTCTAAAATCTTGGCGAGCTTTGCGTGAGCGATTTCTTTGGAGTTTGTTTTGAGGGACTTCCAACGCTCACGGCCGTTATCAATGAACCGACCGTACCAAACTTTTCCCCGCTTTTGTAAAAATCCACTCGCCATCAAAATTCCCCTCGATTTTCCTTTATTTCACGTAGCAAATTACGTAGCAGTCGTATTATACGAAAATCGAGAGGAATGTCAACATCTCTAACTTATTTATTTATATATAATTACATCGGGGCGACAGGATTTGAACCTGCGACCGCACGCACCCCAAGCGTGTGCGCTACCGGGCTGCGCTACGCCCCGACAACAATAAATTTAAAAATTACTTCAATCGGAAGTCGGGACGAACCCTGATTTCCAATTTAGTTAAAGTGTTTATTTATGGTAATCAGGGTGCGCCCCGAATAACCTAAGCATACATCATTTTTCTTAAAGTTATCACTTACCGCGTACACCTAAAAACAAGTTTATCAAATTTCTCCTTAAAAGTCAGTTAGATTCCAGTTTTTTGATTTATTTGGTATACTATATATAGGTAGCTCTTCATTGATTGATCAGATGAAAAAAAGTCTTCGATTTATCCTTATTTTGGTATTTTTAATGATTTTGCTTCAAGGGCTTGGGTTTGCGGAGCCCGTGAGCGGCAAGATTCAAAGCATCGATAAAGTATCTGGGAAAATGGTCGTTCTGCAAGATGACTGCATGCCGGCTGAAAAATGCAGCGTTTTGTTTGGTACGAGCGATGACACGGCTTTTACAGGCACCGCTAAAAATTTGAGACAGTTGAAAAAAGGTCAATCGGTCTCGGTTGAAATTTACCAGGATGAAGTGACCGGCAGAAATATGGCAAGTAAGATTGAAACGCTGGCAATTGCGATGGCCTCCGATCCCAAAAGGAGAAATAAAAAATGAACAAAAAAATATCTATTTTTCTTTTCGTATGGGTGAGTGCAATGGTTCTCGTTTCATATTCTGGCCTCGCCGAAAATAAATCCACTGATTCTTACGGCGCTTCCCAAAAACCAACTGCGCAGTTCAGAACAGCCAAAGAAATGACTGTCACCGGAGATCAAGCTGAAGAAGATGATGCAATCGGTGCCGGATTCAAGAGGCCGCAGCAAAAAACGGGTATGGGCCTTGGATCTGATTTTCCGGGCAGCGGCACAGCTGGCCCCGGGACGACCGGAATTACCGGCGCATCCGGCCTTGGTGCTTCCGGCACGGCTTCAAAAACAGACCCCTCCAAAAATAAAAATAAAGACGGCAAAGAAGACGCCTCGTCCAAAACAGAATTCTCTGTGCCTAAAAGCGACAGTGGTCAAAAACCACAGCCTGCCATGCGTTTCTACAAAAGTGAATTGGAAAATTAAATCAAGCCGCCATCATGCGTGTATTTCATCCGCCGCTCGTTCACTTTCCGATTGCTTTTTATTTTCTTGAGTTCTTTCTGCTTCTTTTCTGGATTTTAAGAAGGGAAGAATCATTCCTCAAATTTTCCGCCATCGTTTTTAAATTTGCTTTTGCAGCCATGATGGCTGCCATGGCTGCGGGCTACCGGGATTCCGGCGGGCTCAATCCAAAGATTCAAAATCATTTTTTTGCGGCGCTCAGCACATTGGTGATTCAATCCATGAGAGGAATCTTGTGGTTTCGGATGAATCGTTCAAAAAAGTTCAATCCATGGATTCTTGGCATCGGATCTCTGATGGGAGTTGTGAGTGTCATTGTCACGGCTGATTTGGGCGGCGATTTGGTGTATGGGTCTTGATTGGATTTACCTTGATGCATTTCCATTAAAATAGTATAGTTTTTGAAATCATTTTGGACAACTTATGGATCATGAACTCCGGACTTTTACGCTTGAAGAAGCAAATCGTTTAATTCCAACCGTCACCCAATTACTGCTTCAATTAAAAGAGAAGCAAAAACACGTCATTGACCTCGAGCCGCAAATTGACGCGCTTGAACTCATTCTCGATAGAACGAGCGCGGAATCTTCCAAAGAGTTAAATCATTTGATCGAAATTCATCGCGCCAGAGTAACCGAATTTTATTCTGCGGTTGATCAAATCCATCAGCTCGGCTGTTTACTGAAAGATGTCGAGCTCGGTTTGATTGACTTTTACGCGGTTCTCAATGGAAAAGTGGTTTATCTGTGCTGGAAATTAGGCGAAGAAAAAGTTGCTTTCTGGCATGAGGTTGGACAGGGTTACGCTTACCGGGAGCCAATTGACCTCAATCATCCGCACGATGGCAAACCCGATGACAAAGAAATGGGAGTTTGATCCATGATGAAAATGCGGATTGAAAAAGATTCGCTCGGTGAAATGAAAGTTCCGGCGGATGCCTATTACGGAACAGAAACGGCGCGCGCGATCGAAAATTACCCCATTTCCGGAATGCGGTTCCACCCGGTGTTCGTGTGGGCAACTGCGGTGATTAAGAAAGCCGCAGCCAAAGCCAATATGAAACGGGGAGCGCTCAACAAAAAAATCGGGAACGCGATTGTCCGCGCATCTGAAGAAGTCATGTCGGGGAAATTTCGAGATCAATTTTGTGTGGATGTGTTTCAATCCGGCGCCGGCGTTTCGCAGCACATGAATACGAATGAAGTCATTGCAAACCGCGCGCTTGAAATTTTAGGATACAAAAAGGGCGATTACAAAAAAGTTCATTCACACGATCATGTCAATATGGGCCAATCGACAAATGATGTGATTCCAGCTGCGCTTCGAATTGCAACGGTTCAACTTTTGAGCGGATTTTACACGGCGGCGGAAAAATTAGAGAAAGCATTTGAGAAAAAAGCGCGGGGATTTTCAAAAATTGTAAAAGCCGGGCGCACGCACATGCAAGATGCGGCGCCGATTACACTCGGGCAGGAATTTGGCGGCTATGCCACGAGTATCCGAAAGGGAAGTGAGCGTGTAAAACGAATGGCAGCGAATCTCTCGGAGCTCGGTATTGGCGGATCGGCGGTGGGAACCGGGCTTAACACAACGCTTCAATACCGGAAATATTTGGTTCAGAATATTGCAAACATCACGGGGTTTCCGTTTCGTTCCGGAAGTAATTTATTTGAACTCATGCAAAGCACGGCGGATTTTAGCGGCGTCTCGGGTGCGCTCAGGACGCTCGCGCTCAATCTCATTCAAATTTCAAACGATCTTCGGCTTTTGAGTTCCGGTCCCAAAACCGGATTTGCGGAAATTACACTTCCCGCGCGCCAGCCGGGTTCTTCGATTATGCCCGGCAAAATCAATCCTGTGATGCCTGAAGCAACAACCATTGTGTGCTTTCAAGTGATCGGGAATGACACGGCAATTTCTCTCGCGACACAAGCCGGTCAATTGGAACTCAATGTCATGATCCCGACCGTGATTCATAATTTGCTTCAGTCGATTGAGATTCTGAAGAATGTGATGATTGTATTCACCGATTTTTGCATTGCTGGAATCCGGGCGGATAGCAAGCGTTGCCTGGAATATGCCGAAACGAGTTACGGAATTGCAGCAGCTTTGAATCCCTATATCGGATACAGCAAAGCAGCGGAAGCGGTTAAGGCATCCGTCAGGACAGGGAAAACATTACGGCAAGTTGTCCAAGAATTTGGCCTGTTATCTAATTCAGAACTATCGAAAATCCTTTCCCCGAAAGAACTTACAAAGCCTAAGATGAAGTGACTCACATTTAAATGTGAGCTATCCCCAGTCTCTTTTCGAGTGAGAAATTAAAAAGTCATTGACATTCCGTCCTCATTTTTATATCATCACCACTCGCTTAGCACTCTGATTCTGAGAGTGCTAACTTTAAAAGCAGCAACTTCAAAGTGCTCTTTTTTTTAAAATTCAATCAATTAAGGTCAGTAACAAAAAACATTAAAGAGGAGTGAAAAATATGGCAAAGCAAATTCTATTTAATGAAGATGCGCGCAAAGCGATTCAGCGCGGCGTCGATCAGCTTGCAAATGCAGTGAAAGTAACGCTGGGTCCGAAAGGGCGCAATGTCGTACTCGAAAAGAAATTTGGTTCACCGACAATCACAAAAGACGGCGTCACCGTTGCGAAAGAGATTGAGCTTGAAGATCCGTATGAAAATATGGGCGCGCAAATGGTAAAGGAAGTTGCGTCGAAGACATCTGATATCGCAGGCGACGGAACCACAACCGCCACCATTCTTTCGCAGGCCATTTACCGCGAAGGTTTAAAAAATGTGACGGCGGGTGCAAGCCCGATGGCTTTGAAGCGCGGAATCGAAAAAGCGGTTGAAGCTTGCGTCGAAGAACTGGGCAAACTTGCTAAAATCATTAAAGACAAAAAAGAAATTGCGCAAGTCGCCACGATTGCTGCCAATTCCGATGCCACCATCGGTAATTTGATTGCGGAGGCGATGGAAAAAGTCGGAAAAGACGGCGTTATTACCGTTGAAGAAGCAAAATCAACCTCCACCACGCTCGAAGTGGTTGAAGGCATGCAGTTCGATCAAGGTTATCTCTCGCCTTACTTTGTGACCGATGCCGAACGCATGGAAGCTATCCTCGAAGACCCCTACATTTTAATCCACGAAAAGAAAATTTCCGCAATGAAAGACCTTCTCTCACTTCTGGAATCCATTGCTAAGAGCGGAAAGCCGCTTCTGATTATTGCAGAGGAAGTGGAAGGGGAAGCGCTCGCGACGTTGGTCGTGAATAAAATTCGCGGGACTCTTCATGTTGCCGCGGTGAAAGCACCGGGTTACGGTGACCGCCGCAAAGCGATGCTTGAAGATATTGCGATTTTAACCGGCGGACGTCCTTTGACGGAAGATCTTGGAATTAAGCTCGAGAATGTTACCGTGAAGGATCTTGGCCGGGCAAAGCGCATCACGATCGATAAAGAAAATACCACGATCGTTCAGGGTGCCGGGAAAACAACCGAAATCAACGGACGCATTTCTCAGATCAAACGTCAGATCGAGGAAACGGATTCTGATTATGACCGCGAGAAATTGCAGGAACGTCTTGCGAAATTGGCAGGCGGTGTTGCAGTCATTAATGTGGGCGCTGCGACTGAAACCGAAATGAAAGAAAAGAAAGCCCGTGTGGAAGATGCGCTCCATGCGACTCGTGCTGCCGTGGAAGAAGGCATTGTCCCGGGCGGCGGTGTTGCGCTTCTTCGCTGTATTTCCGCTGTTGAAAATCTCAAATTGAAAGGCGATGAAAAAATCGGCGCTGCCATTATTCGCCGCGCACTTGAAGAGCCCATCCGCCAGCTTGCCTTTAATGCGGGAGCGGAAGGTTCCGTCATTGTGCAAAAAGTTCTTGCCGAAAAGGGAAGTTATGGTTTCAATGCCGAAACCGGTGAATTTGTAGACATGATTCCGGCCGGTATCATTGATCCAAAAAAAGTGACTCGCGGCGCGCTTGAAAATGCGGCCAGTATCGCGGGGCTTCTTCTCACCACGGAAGCGCTCGTGAGCGACATTCCGGAAGAGGAAAAAGCATCTATGATGCCACCGGGAGGCGGAATGCCAGGCGGAGGAATGTATTAATTAAATAAATTGCATGTAGGGACACGGCACGTGCCGTGTCCCTGCCAATGTTATCTTGATGAATCATTAATTAATCGGAGGAGAAAATCCATGAAAGTGAAACCACTTGGAGATAAAATTTTAATTGAAATTCTTGAAGCCGAGGAAAAAACAAAAGGCGGGATCATTCTTCCCGATACCGCGAAAGAAGAAAAGAGCGAAGGGAAAGTGATTGCGGTCGGCGCCGGAAAAGTTTTGGAATCCGGGAAGGTTCAGCCGCTTGAAGTGAAAAAAGGTGACCGCGTTATTTTTGGAAAATATTCGGGCGATGAGATTTTAATTGACGGCAAGAAACACAAGATCATCAAGGAAAACGAAGTCCTCGCCATTTTTGAAGATTAATTCAATCAATGAATGAATGTGGGGGCGGGATTTATCCCGCCCCTGCAAACGTTTTTTAGGAGATTTATCATGCCAGCCAAAGAGTTGTCGTATTCTGAGGAAGTCAGGCAAAAAATTAAAAGAGGTGTCGACATTCTCGCAAAAACAGTCGGCATTACACTCGGGCCGCGCGGCCGCAATGTGGTTCTCGATCGGAAATTCGGTTCACCGATCATCACAAAAGACGGCGTCACGGTTGCAAAAGAAATTGACCTGGAAGATCCGTTTGAAAATATGGGCGCTCAGCTTGTTCGCGAGGTCGCTGAGAAAACATCCGATGAAGCCGGAGACGGAACAACCACCGCAACGATTTTGGCTCAAGCGATTGTGAGTGAAGGCATTAAAAACGTTTCAGCCGGCGCGAATCCCATGGCCTTGAAACGCGGCATTGAGCAGGCGGTTTACGCAGTCGTTCAAGCCATTAAGAAAATTTCTGTTCCGGTAAAAGGGAAAGAGGAAATCAAAGCGGTTGGAACCATCAGCGCGAATAATGATTCAACGATCGGTGAGCTTCTTGCCGATGCCATGGAAAAAGTCGGCAAAGACGGTGTGATTACGGTTGAAGAATCCAACACGACCAAAATGGAATTGGAAGTCGTCGACGGAATGCAGTTTGATCGCGGGTATCTTTCACCTTATTTTGTCACGGATATAGATCGGATGGAAGCGGTTTTGAAAGATCCTTACATTCTGATTTACGAGAAGAAAATTTCTGCTGCGAAAGATCTGATTCCTATCTTAGAGAAAACAGCAAGACTTGGGAAACCGCTGGTGATCCTGTCGGAAGAAATTGAAGGGGAAGCGCTTGCAGTCCTTGTCGTGAACAAAATTCGCGGGACCATTCAAGTGGCAGCCGTGAAAGCGCCCGGTTTCGGCGATCGCCGTAAAGAAATGCTTGAAGATATCGCCATTCTGACAAACGGGAAATTTATTTCTGAAGAACTGGGCGTGAAACTTGAAAGTATTGACGTGAATATGCTCGGCCAAGCAAAACGGATTGTGATTGATAAAGACAACACGACCATTATTGACGGTGCTGGGAAATCAAGTGCCGTGAAAGAACGCTGTGAACTGATCCGAAAGCAAATCGAGAAATCCGATTCGAGCTACGACAAAGAGAAATTGCAGGAACGCGTTGCGAAATTATCAGGCGGTGTCGCGGTGATAAAAGTGGGAGCCGCAACGGAAGTTGAGCTCAAAGAAAAGAAAGCCCGCGTGGAAGATGCGCTTCATGCGACTCGCGCTGCCGTGGAAGAAGGCATTGTTCCGGGCGGCGGTGTTGCGCTTCTGCGCAGCAAAAAAGCCGTGGATTCACTTAAATTAGAAGACGATGAAAAAATCGGTGCTTCTATTATTAAGCGCGCGCTTGAAGAACCCATCCGCCGGATTGCTGCAAACGGCGGTTTTGACGGCAGTATTGTCATCGGAAAAGTATTGGAAGGGACCGGAAACTTTGGTTTCAATGCACTTACCGGTGAATTTGGTGATTTGGTTGAGCAAAAAGTCATTGATCCGACCAAAGTGGTCCGCAAAGCTTTGGAAAATGCGGCGAGCATTGCAAGCCTTATTCTCACCACCGAAACCGCGATTTGCGAAAAGCCGAAAGAAAAAAACGACGGCGAAAAATCCAAAAAGAAATCGAAGAAAAAAATAACGCACGTTCATTAAATAAAGAAGTTTCACAAAAAACCGCACGCAAATTTTAAAACCCCCTTAATTTCGAGGGGGTTTTGTTTTTTACTTTATCACCGCTCATTTTAGATCACATTTAAACGTGATCTACCTAGTTTAGGGGACGGTAAAATAGGCAAGCGCTCATTTTCTCTGCATTGATTTTTACCTTCTTCCTAATTATAATAGTCCCATGGCTGATTCTAAAAGACTGCCCTGCCGATTGGTGCATGTTATTATTTTTTTATTTTCTTTCTGTGTTTTATCCTCTTTACATGCTCAGGATTATTCCGCCGAAGCGAAAGAAGCCATTTCGCCGGCCAAATCAAATGAAACCCAGCTAGCCGTTTCACAGTCTGTTATCAGCGAAGCCAAAGCAATTTCCATTGCAGAACAATTTATGAAAACCACCGGGGAAGGTTTATTAAATCCGCGTGCGGTAGGCGCCGTTCGGTTAGCCAATGGCGGCTGGGAAGTTGGTTTTCAATATACCAATCCTTCGGCGAACGCCGGACACGGACAGGCCATTCTGATGGGTGCTGATGGACAAAATGTGCGGCTCCAGCATGAAGAGATTCAGCTTTCAGAGTTCAAGAGAATCGGCTCCAGGCATTTGGAATATTCAGGCACGGGTTGAAACATTTTTTTTAACAGTCTCAATTTTAAAGAAATAAGTAAGTCAAAACAGGAGGTGGAAAATGGCGCATTATATTGTATTGGCGGGTTTTACGGATCAGGGAATTCGGACAGTGAAAGATACGGTAAAACGCGCAAAAGCATTTAGGGATCTTGCGAAACAAATGAAAGCCAATGTGAAAGACATTTTCTGGACGCTCGGTTCTTACGATGTGGTACTCACGATAGAAGCTCCTGACGATGAAACCGTTGCTTCTCTTATGATGAAAGCAGGTTCGCTCGGAAATTTAAAATCCCAAACCCTCCGCGCGTTTACCGAATCAGAAATAAATTCTGTGCTCTCAAAAATATAACCGTTCAAAGGAATCATAATCATTTAAAGAAAATTTCCTCCTAAAACTAAACTTTTACTCTGCCCAAGGCGTCAAATGGGCGGAAGTTAAAAGGAGGATTCAATCATGAAACAAGCCCAAACCATTTTTTTTTCAGCAGTTGTTTTTCTCGCAAGTTTTGGCACACAAAGCTGGGCCGTCGATGATTTTTCATCATCCGATCAGTCTCTTGAAAACCGCATCGCCGAACTTCGCGAACTTCGCGAAAAGGATCCGGAAACATTTAAAAAACAGATCACGGAACATCAAAGTAAAGTTCATGAAAAATTAAATCAACTGCGCACAGAAAACCCGGAAAAGTTCAAAGAAGTCCTTCAGAAGAAACGGGGGCGTTTGCATGATCGCATGAAAACGCTTCGCTTGAAAAACCCGGAACAATTTCAAAAACTGATGCAAGAGCGCCGCGAACGTGTTGCAAAACGGGCGGAACACTTAAAAAAGGAACATCCGGAACAATATCAAAAAGTCATGGAAAGAAGGGCGGAGCGCCTTGAACATTTAAAAGAAGCCAGTCCCGAGCGCTATGAAAAATTTGCCGCGAATCATCCGAACGCTCAAGCGCGATTTCAGAATGCTCACCCACAAATGATGTCGCAGCCTGCTCAGTTGAAGAGCGCTGGTGAAAAAAGCGGGAATAAATCAGATCCATTGAATCTAAAAGAAGATAGGCAGAATCGGCGGGGGAATTCTCAAGGAAGACCAAAACGAGGGTGGGCGAAGGGAACAAGATAGAGATGGTTGATTTTTATTCATCTTCGGATGAAGCGTTGGTCCGGCGCGCACGCGAAGGAAATCGCGAAGCCTTTGGTGTGCTTGTCGAACGCCACCAAGTTCAAGCCGTTCTCATGGCTCAGGCCGTTCTTCGGAATATGGAACTTGCAAAAGACAGTTCTCAGAATGCCTTTGTGAAAGCGTATTTGGGGCTCGGCAAATTCCGCGAAGAGTCAAAATTTAAAACGTGGCTTTTCAGGATTGTTATCAATGAAGCCAAAGATACACTCCGGAAAGAAAAATCGCGCGGGCTCTTTCGATTTGTGACAAATCATGCAGATGAAGACAATGACGGCACCGAATCAATTTTGGATGTGTTTCCTTCTCCCGGTGAATCGCCACGGGAAGTTTTGGAGACGGTTGAAAGAAAGAAGAAGCTGGAAGAAGCTGTTTATCAATTGCCGGAACGCGAACGGGAAGTATTCATCCTGCGTCATTTCCACGAACTGTCTTTAAACGAAATATCCGAAACTCTTGGGATCGCGGTAGGAACCGTCAAGGCACACTTGTCGCACGGGGCAAAAAAAATGCAAACCATTTTATTATCCAGTGAACCAAAAGTTGGGTTAACCGTTTAGAAGGGAGGTGTTTTGTGGAAGAGGATAAATTCATGCCAGAAATCGATCCGTTGCTCAAAAAGATGAAATTAAAAAAACCGTCTGCTGAGCTGATGGCAAATTATGCCGCCGAAGTGAATACGAAAATTGATCAAATGAATCTGCATAAACCTGATTACAGATTTCCGGGTGCCGCAGTCAGTTTGGTTTTTTTGATGGCTTTCGCGGGATATTCCTATTTTAATTTTTCCCGGACCGAAACCAAACGATCATTTCAGCCTGAAGCCGTACTAACGGAAAAAGTATTGCCGGCACAAAATCATACAACGATTCCAGCCCAAGCGATCATTCCGGCTGATGTGCAAAAAAAGTTATCAGATGAAATTCCGCTGAAATCATCTCCGCTTTCGATCGAACAAGAGATGGCAGTTTTGGAAGCGTTTGATTCGGATTTGGAAAATGACTCCGACGCGCTATTGGATGAAGACGAGCTCGTGCAGGAAATGAATTTGCTGGACGAAGTCGAGTTTTCGAATCTTCAAGGTTTTCAAACGTCAGCCAGAATGTAAGTCATTTCGCTGATCCGAATCAACGCTTGCCATTGACAACCCAATGCAAGTTCTGTATGATACTTCATCGGTGCGCGAAATCTTTTGAATAAGTGCATTTCTCACCGATAAAGCTTAAAAATCCAAAAAAAATTATAGAAAATTAAAAATCGAAAAGAATTTTTTCTAATCTTTTTGAAGCAACTTATTTCTTATCTTTTTATATTTTTTAAAGGAGGTATGAAACGTGGGCGAATGGATAGGAAGAGATCGGAAGGCGAGACGTTCATACGGATTTGACGAAATCGCCTTGGCGCCCGGCACGGTAACCATCAATCCCGACGAAGTGGATATCTCGTGGTCCATCGGCCATAAAAAATTTGCGATTCCCTTTATTGCGTCCGCAATGGACGGCGTTGTTGATCCCAAATTTGCCATTAAAATGGGCAAAGCGGGCGGACTTGCGGTTTTAAATTTGGAAGGAATTTATACGCGTTATGACGATTACGCAGCCATTTTAGAGAAAATCGCAAAAGCAACTCCTGAAAAAGCCACCGAACTTGTCCAAAAGATATATCTCGCACCAATCAAAGAAAAACTCATCTCGAAACGAATTTCCGAAATTAAAAAAGGCGGCGGACCCGCGGTTGTCAGCTCAATTCCACAGAAAGCAGAGCGCTTCGGGAAAATTGCTGAGGAAGCCGGCTGCGATATTTTTGTTGTCCAATCAACCGTCGCAACGGTTCGCCACATTGCGAAAGCTTATAAAACGCTTAATTTTGAAAAGTTCTGTAAGCAGATGAAAGTACCCGTCATTTTGGGAAATTCAGTGACTTATCAAGTAGCGGTTGAATTGATGGCGGCCGGTGTCAGTGCGCTTTTGATTGGAATCGGACCCGGATCGGCATGTACAACGCGCGGCGTGCTGGGTCTTGGGGTTCCACAAGTGACTGCCATTTGTGATTCTGCAGCTGCACGCGAATATTATTTCAAAAAATCCGGCAAGTACATTCCGATCATTGCAGACGGAGGAATGTCGACGGGTGGGGATATCTGTAAAGCATTTGCGTGCGGTTCGGATGCTGTGATGATTGGTTCCGCATTTGCCCGCGCAAAGGAAGCGCCGGGACACGGTTTTCACTGGGGAATGGCAACGCCTCATGCAAATTTGCCTCGAGGAACCCGCATTCGCGTTGGCACAACCGGAAGTTTGGAAGAAATTTTATTTGGCCCTGCGAAATTAGACGACGGAACGCAAAATTTGGTTGGCGCATTAAAAACGTGCATGGGAAATGTCGGCGCGAAGAACGTGAAAGAAATGCAAATGACAGAAATTATCATTGCTCCGGCAATTAAAACAGAAGGCAAATTATTCCAAGCGGCGCAAAAAGTTGGAATGATGAAATAGCGTACGACGCTAACCGCTGTATTTTTTATGAATAAAGAAGCGTGTCTGATTCTTGATTTTGGTTCGCAGTATACCCAGTTGATTGCAAGACGGGTTCGTGAGAAGAAAGTCTTTTCGGTTATCTATCCTTACAATGTTTCTTTCGAAAAAGTTCTAGCTTTAAATCCGCGCGCAATTGTTCTCTCCGGTTCCCCGGCCAATGTTTACCAGAAACACGCGCCTATTCCAGATAAGCGAATCTTTGCACTTGGCGTTCCAATCCTTGGGATTTGCTACGGGCTTCAATTGATTTCGCATCTCATGCAAGGAAAAGTAAAAAAAGTCAGGCTCCGCGAATACGGACATGCGGATTTGGCAGTTGATCGGGATGGCGATCTTTTCTCAGGGCTTCCCAAACGATTTCCTTGCTGGATGAGCCACGGCGATCAGGTAACAAAATTACCGCTTGGGTTTGAACGGATTGCGCACACATCCAGTTCTCATATTGCGGGTTTTAGAAACCTGAGCCGCAGAATGTACGGAGTTCAATTTCATCCGGAAGTGGTTCAGACGCCGCTCGGGCATAAAATTTTTGATAATTTTCTATTTAAAATCTGCAAATATCGGGGAAATTGGACACCAAAGTCATTTGTAAAAGAAACCATCCAATCTTTACGTAACAAAATCGGAAAAGAAAAAGTTATTTTAGGCCTTTCGGGCGGCGTTGACTCATCGGTCGTTGCACTTTTGCTTCACCGCGCGATTGGACGCCAGCTCACGTGCATTTTTGTCGATAACGGACTTTTGCGGCTTAGGGAACGCGAAAAAGTTGAGGCCTTGTTCCGCGGGCATTTGAAAATGAATCTCCGCGTGATTGATCGGTCGCGCGATTTCTTGAAAGCGCTGCGCGGCGTGGCTGACCCTGAGAGAAAGCGAAAAATCATTGGCCGTGTATTTATCGAAGTGTTTGAGCGTGAAACAAAGAAATTGGGAAAAGTACCGTTTTTGGCGCAGGGAACGCTTTATCCGGATCGCATTGAATCTGTTTCCGTTTATGGCGGTCCGACGAGTACGATCAAATCTCATCACAATGTAGGCGGTCTTCCGAAAAGAATGAAGCTGCGGCTCATCGAACCTTTGCAGGATTTATTCAAAGATGAAGTGCGGGAAGTTGGGCGAACGCTCGGGCTTTCGGAAGAAATGATTTCGCGCCAGCCGTTTCCGGGGCCGGGTCTTGCAGTCAGAATTATTGGTGATATCACGGAAAAAAGACTTTCACTTCTTCGCGATGCCGATTGGATTGTCATCGATGAAATCAAAAAGGCCGGGCTTTATAAAAAACTCTGGCAGTCTTTTGCGGTCCTGCTTCCAATCAAGAGCGTTGGCGTGATGGGTGATGAACGGACGTATGAAAATGTGGTTGCGGTTCGTGCTGTGAATTCTCTTGATGGAATGACGGCCGATTGGGCAAGGCTGCCGGATCAGGTGCTTGCCAAAATTTCAAATCGAATCATTAATGAAGTGCGCGGCGTCAACCGTGTGTGTTACGATATCAGTTCAAAACCTCCCGCCACGATCGAATGGGAGTAATAAGGAAAGTGGCGAGGCTCGCCTTTAGGCGGCCCGCCGCGATCGAGTGGGAATAAAATCAACATGCAAAACCATAGCGATTTTGTACACCTGCACTGTCACACGCAATTTTCTCTTCTGGATGCCACATCCAAAGTGGAAGAACTTGTTAAGCGCGCTCAGGAACTGAAGTTTCCGGCGCTTGCGATGACGGATCACGGAAACCTCTTCGGCGCGATTCAATTTTACGAAAAAGCCATGAAGCATGGCGTCAAACCGATTATCGGAATCGAAGCATACATTGCGCCCGGCTCACGTTTCGATAAAAACGCGCATGGCGTTAAAGAAGCGTCGTATCACATCACGCTGCTTGCAAAAAATGAAACCGGCTACCGCAATCTTCTGAAACTCTCGAGCGCTTCTTACCTGGAAGGGTTTTATTATAAGCCGCGAATCGATAAGGAAATTTTACGCGCGCATCACGATGGCTTGATTGCGCTTTCCGGATGTTTGAAAGGCGAAGTTCCCTATCATGCGTGGAATGACCAGCTAGACGAAAGCCGCCGCGCGATCCGGGATTTCATTGATATTTTTGGAAAAGATGATTTTTATCTTGAATGCATGGACCAAGGCCTTGAGCAGCAGCAGCGTGTCATGAATGCGTACCTCGGATTTGCCAAAGAATTCGGATTGAAACGGGTGGCGACGAATGATTGCCACTACGTTCATCAGCGTGATGCACCGTTCCACGATGCCTTGATCTGCATCGGAACGGGTTCCCTGATTGCGGAGGATGACCGCATGCGTTATCACGGCGATCAATTTTATTTAAAATCGGCAGACGAGATGAAAAAACTTTTTAAAGATCTGCCGGATGCTGTCCAGCATACGCTTGAAATTGCGGAGAAGTGCAATTTGGAACTCGATTTTTCAAAGACGCATTTGCCCGTTTTCCATCTGCCCTCAGGCAAAACTCAGCAGGATTACATCAAGGAACTTTGTTTCAGCTTTTTGTCGAAACGTTTAAAAGATGAACTCCCATCCGAATACAAAGAACGCCTGAATTACGAACTGAGCTTGATTGAGAAAATGGGTTTCACGAGTTATTTTTTAATCGTCTGGGATTTTATCCGCTTTGCAAAAGAAAAAGGAATTCCGGTAGGACCTGGACGCGGTTCGGCTGCCGGAAGTTTGGTGGCTTATGCGCTGAGCATTACGGACCTTGATCCAATCGAACACGGGCTCATTTTTGAACGATTTTTAAATCCCGAACGTATTTCGATGCCGGATATTGATATCGATTTTTGTTATGAAAGGCGCGATGAAGTGATCGAGTATGTCCGCCAGAAATATGGCAATGAAAGTGTTGCGCAAATTATTACCTTCGGGACCATGGCTGCCCGCGCAGCGATCCGCGACGTAGGCCGCGTGATGGGTTTGAGTTATCAGGAAGTGGATAGGCTTGCGAAATTGGTTCCGCCGGAGGTTGATATGACGCTTGAGAAAGCCGTGAATGTGGAACCGCGTCTGAAAGAAATCATTAAAACAGATGAACAAATCAGCCGGCTTTTTGAAACATCAAAAGCGCTGGAAGGCCTTGCGCGGCACGCGTCAACACACGCCGCCGGCGTTGTGATTTCAGACGGGCCGCTTTCTGACTATTGCCCGCTTTTTAAAGCGGACAACGAAATTACGACACAATTTGACATGAAGGCCGTTGAGAAAATCGGCCTTTTGAAGATGGATTTCTTAGGACTTCGGACGCTGACGGTCGTTGATAAAGCATGTCAATTGATCAAGCAAACGAAGAATGTCCAAATCGATATTCACGCGCTTACACTGGATAATCCAGCCACTTATGAAATATTGGGAAAGGGAGAATCGATTGGCGTGTTTCAGCTGGAAAGTTCAGGGATGCGCGACCTCCTTCGAAAAATGAAACCGAAACGTTTCGGTGATATCGTCGCTCTGCTCGCACTTTACAGACCGGGTCCTTTGGGGAGCGGAATGGTGGATGATTTTATTCAGCGTATGCACAATCCGAAGCTGATTAAATATGATCATCCGGATTTGGAACCAATTTTATGCGACACATACGGAATTATTTTGTATCAAGAACAAGTGATGCAAATCGTGAGCACGCTTGCGGGTTTCAGCATGGCAAAAGCCGATTCCCTGCGCCGTGCCATGGGAAAGAAAATTCCGGAAATTATGGAGCGTGAAAAGCAATCCTTCATTGAAGGCGCTCAGAAAAAAAATGTGCAGCAGCGGATTGCCGAGAAAATTTGGAATTTGATCGAATATTTCTCAGGTTACGGTTTCAACAAAAGCCATTCAACCGCTTACGCTTATATTTCTTATCAGACGGCTTATTTAAAATCAAATTTTCCCGTGGAATTCATGACGGCATTGCTCACCTCAGAAAAGGACAACACCGATAAGATTGTCCGTTACATTGATGAATCGAAGCGGCTCGGTCTTTCTGTGAAACCTCCCGCCATCAATGAAAGTTTTTCCGAATTTACCTGCAGTGAAAATACCATTTGCTTTGGCCTCTCAGCCGTCAAAAACGTCGGAACAATCGCTGTCGAATCTATCTTGGACACGCGAAGAAAGAAAGGCCCTTTTAAATCCCCGTATGATTTTGTGGATCGGGTTGACCTTCGGGTTTGCAACCGGAAAGTACTGGAAAGTTTAATTAAATGCGGCGCGTTCGATTCATTTGGCCTGAAGCGCGCGCAGATGATGAATATGGTCGATCAGCTTCTTGAGACGGGTGCCCGCGTTCAGAAAGACCGTTCGCGCGGACAGTTGTCTCTCCTGGATCATTTGGGCGGCGATGAAAGTTTTCAGGAAAAAAATCAAGAAGTTACTCAAATTGAGGAGTGGCCGGAAAGCCAATTACTTGCATTTGAACGGGAAATGATCGGATTTTACGTGAGCACGCATCCGCTCGCCAAATATGAAAAATTACTTAAAACCTACGCGACCACTACTTCCGCGGGGCTTACGGAACTTCGCGATCAGGCGGCTGTCTCGATGGGCGGAATTGTAAGCAGCTTAAAAGAAATTGTCACAAAGCGCGGCGATAAAATGGCATTCCTTAATCTCGAAGACCTGGACGGAAATGTAGAAGTCGTGATTTTCCCGGAACTTTATAAATCAGCCTCATCGCTTTTACAAAAAGACCTTTGTATTTTTCTAAACGGAAAAGTGAACCTCCGCGAAGACAATGCAAAAATTATCGGAGAAGAAATTATTCTGCTCGATGATGTCCGAAAGAAAAAAACAAAATGCGTTTCAATCGATCTTTTAACGGCAGGTTTGGATCTCGAAATCTTGAAGCAGTTGAAAGAAGTGCTGGCTCAATACAAAGGCGCTATCCCGGTTTATCTCAATTTCAGAGATGCTTCCGGGCGCGCAACAACCTTAGATTCCGGACAAGGTTATCAAGTGGAAACATCCGATGAATTCTTCCGGGATCTTGAAAAATTGTTGGGTTCGAATACGGTTAAAATTCGTTGCTAACGTCAGTTTTTCACCTTATTTTCTTTGATTAATTTCCCAATTCCTTCTTAACTCTAAATGACGAAATAAGTTAGCATCAAAAACCTCTTGACAAAATTGGTGAATTTTGTATCTTGTTATAGTTAAACAGTTTACGAGTTTTGGCAGGAAGTGTTGTAAATTGAATCCATGTTTTGCCACCGGAGGTGAGCTTCAATGACAAAGAAAGATATTGTAATGAAAATCTCCAACGAGACCAATCTCACCCAAATCGATGTAAAAAAAATCGTTCAACGAACACTCGATTCCATTTTGGAAGCTCTTGAACGAGGCGAGACGGTTGAACTCAGAAATTTTGGCGTTTTTAAAGTAAAAAATCGCCGTGGCCGTCTGGGGCGGAATCCGAGAACCGGTCAGGAAGTGCAAGTCCCGGAGAAGCGGGTGGTTGTGTTTAAACCAGGGTTAGTTCTCAAGAGTAAAGTGAAATAACGAGTAAGATTAGTCAAGAGCGGCGCACGTTGTTGCAACGCACGCCGATTTAGTCAAGGAGGAGAAGGGAATGGCGGCAGTTAAAGGCAAAGTAAAATGGTTTTCGAATGTAAAAGGGTTCGGTTTCCTTGAACAAGAAGGAGGCAGCCAAGATGTGTTTGTCCATTATTCTTCGATTCAAGGTGAAGGCTATAAGAAATTGGAAGAAGGCGATATCGTGACATTTGAAATCGTTCAGGGGGAAAAAGGCCCGCAAGCTTCCAACGTCGTCAAAGAAAAACCGGCTCAAACTGAGAAGAAATAAGTTACACGAATTTACATAAAAAAGTCTCTTCCGGCGTTACTTTAAAATATAAAGTGAAGACCAAATGGATGCGATTACCGGGAATGTCCTGACTACCATAAATATGATTCATGTAAGCCCCGGGCCGGCGCTAAATTTCCAATCATAATTTCATAATTAATCGGTGCGGGTTTTGGCCCCCTTCAAACATCTTTAATCAAAGTAAACTTGGGCGAGCGTAAAACCCGCTCGGCCTTTTTTTGTTTTCGATGAGCCCAGCACTCAAGCGATTTTTCACATCTCAAATTTTAAAATCCGGTACGGCTTCTGTTGTGTTAAGTCAGGAAGAAAGTCATCATTTACGAAATGTGTTCAGGCTCGCAACGGGCGAGAGATGTTTGATCTTGGATTCGGCGGGGCATGAATGGGAAGGTAAAATTGCGTTTTCGGATGAAAGTAAACTTGCGCGTATTACGCTTTTAAAGCCGATTCAAAATTCTTTCGTTCAACATTATCGATTGATAATCGCTCAGGCCATTCCGCAGCGTGGAAAAATGGATCTAATCGTGGAGAAAGCGGCAGAGCTTGGAATTGATCTTTTGATTCCGATGATCACAGAGCGGACCATGGTTCGAATGAAACAAGAAGCCCAGCAAAAAGTGCTCGGACGATGGGAGAAAATTATTCAAGCCGCGCAAAAACAGTCGCATTCGAGAATTTCCACGCAAGTCCGCGGATGCCAATCTTTCGATCAGGTTCTTCGCGATGCGTCCGATTCAAAATTTTCATTTTTACTTCATCCGTCGGCGCAAAACACGCTTCCGGAAGTTCTGAATGGCTTGAAGTTAAAAATTTCGGCGGAATCTACCGGCAGCATTTATGTCCTGATCGGGCCTGAAGGCGGGTTTAGCCCCGACGAATATGAACAAGCGATCAAAAAAGGGCTCGCCCCGGTTTGTTTGGGCGGGAATATTTTAAAAACAGATACGGCATTTGTGGCAATTGCAAGCGCATTTCAATTCGCACTTTTATAAGTGTTTCTCCGGAAAACGATAGGCATGAGGCGGCATTTGTGGCAATTGCAAGCGCATTTCAATTCGCACTTTTATAAGTGTTTCTCCGAAAAACGATAGGCATGAGGCGGCATTTGTGGCAATTGCAAGCGCATTTCAATTTGGATTGTTATGAGCCAAACGGGAACGAAAAAAGAAAAAGTTAAGTTTTTGACATTGGGTTGCAGACTCAATCAATATGAGACGCAAGCGGTCCGGGAAGATCTTCTCAGGAATGATTATGAAGAAGCCCGGAAAGATGAAACGCCGGATATTTTTGTTATCAATACATGCACCGTTACTTCCGATGCGGATCGGGAAAGCCGCTATTTAATCCGCAAATGCCACCGGGAAAATCCAGATGCAAAAGTAGTGGTCACCGGTTGCTATGTTGAGCGCGATTACAAAACAGTTGCTGAGATTCCGGGCGTTACCCATGTGGTGCTCAATCGTCAAAAGTCAGAATTGGCAAATTTGCTGGGTAGCTGCACGCAGCTGACATTTCAAGCTGCCGGTAATCACGTTCGATCGAAAGCCGATTATGTCCCGCTTTCCATTTCGCAGTTCTCGGGAAGAAGACGTGCGTACATCAAAATTCAAGATGGCTGCAATCATGCCTGCACGTTTTGTAAAGTGGTTTTGGTACGCGGAAAATCAAGAAGCCGATTCGTTTCAGAAATTGTGGAAGAAGCAAAAAGGCTTCGCGACCACGGCTCTTTGGAAATTGTACTCACAGGCATTCAGCTTGGTGCGTACGGCCTTGATTTAGAACCCTCGCTTACGTTAACAGATATTCTCGAACCGCTCAGCGAAATTGAAGGAATTGAACGAATTCGTTTGAGTTCCATTGAGCCGAACGATGTTACCGATTCATTGATTCGGGCGATACGCGAAATCCCAAAAATGTGCCATCATCTTCACATTCCGCTTCAAAGCGGCTCCAATGAAATTTTAAAAGCAATGAATCGGCGTTACGCGAAAGAACGATATCTCGATCTGATTAATCGGTTACGCCAGGGACTCGAAGACTTTATTTTAACAACCGACGTGATGGCCGGCTTTCCGGGTGAATCGGATGAGCATTTTAAAGAAACCGTGGATGCCGTTCTCGCAGCCCAACCGTTTAAGCTTCATATTTTTCCGTACAGTGCCCGAGAAGGAACACGCGCTTTTCAATCGAAAGCGGTTCCACAGGATATTATAAAAAAGCGAATGGGGGTTTTATTCCAATTGGAAAGTAAGTTAAAACGTGACATCGGGTCCCGCTACCTGGGCCGGGAATTTAAAATTTTAATTGAGGATTCTTCGGAATCCGATTGGCTTTGTGGTCATACGCACAACTATCTTCCGATTCGGATTCCGGCTTCTTGTGAACACAAGGCGAATGATTTCATTTCCGTTCAAATTGATCAATTTCAAGATAATGTTTTCTATGGTCATGTTCATTCTGAAACTCAAATGGAAAGGAGTGCGCTGTGAACTCTCCGCAAACTCAGGACATTTTAAAAAATATCAATAGTTTCGTAACCGGATTCGGGCTTTTGGATATTGGGCTGATTATTTTGCTGTTGGTCGGACTTTTGCGCGGCTACCGGAAAGGTTTTGGAGGCGTTTTCAATGGCGTGATCCAGCTTCTTTTTGTCATGACATTGACGCTTGAATATTATGAAGCGGTGGTTGCTTTCTTTTCCGTGAAATCGGTAATCCTTTTGTTTGTTTTCCGCGTCGCTTCCTTTTTGTTGATTACCATTGTTTCCTATTTCATCAGTAAAACCATTCTTGACGGGCTCGCCAAGATTTTCACCATTCGTTTTACGGATATCATCGACAAAGTTTTAGGCGCGCTCTTTGGAGGCTTCTTTTTTATTCTTTTTCTGTCGTTCGTTTGTTCGCTTATTCTTTTGGTTCCCGGCGATTGGTTTCAGGAAAACGCGCAAAAGTATAATTTATCGGGCCCGTTTTTGATTCGTCTGGCACCGGAAATTCACAAAATAACCCGGCAAGCCATTCCGGCGCCTTTACAAGCTCACGTTCAAAGTACGGTTCCTGCTAAGCCTAAAAAATAAATGAAATCTGCGGCGGGAGCAATTTTAGGCCGGTCGTTTTACGCAAGACGTACGGAAATTGTCGCCATGGAACTGATCGGAAAAACATTGGCTTTTCGAAGCGGGGAGTATGACATTCGCGGGAAAATTGTAGAAACGGAAGCCTATTTAGGCGGAGAAGATCCTGCGAGTCATGCCTATCGCGGAGTAACACCCAGAAATCAGGTGATGTTTGGTGAAGGGGGATTTAGTTACGTTTATTTTACGTACGGGTTTCATTATTGTTTCAATGTGGTGACGGAGAAAGAAGGAGTTGCGGGCGCAGTTTTAATTCGGGCAGTCGAGCCGCTTTCCGAAGTTCCGCTGATGAAACAAAGGCGGAAGTGTGAAAAGCTTACCAATCTGACGAATGGCCCCGGCAAATTAACTCAAGCATTTGGAATCACCGGAAAGGATTCCGGGCGGGATCTTACGGAAGAAGATTTTCATATCGATATGGATCTCGAAGAAGAAGATTTTTTGCAGATCGGCGTTTCTTCACGAATCGGGATTCGGGAAGCGGTCCATTTTCCGTATCGGTTTTTTTTAAAAGAGTCTCCGTTTGTATCGTGTTTCAACGGATCCGGAAAAGTGCTTTGCCCACCTTTGGCTTTGAAAAACAAATGAGAATTTAAATGGGATATGATCAAAAAACGATTGAGCAAGTTCAATCTTTAAATGACATTGTGGAAGTTGTCTCCGGTTATATTCCGCTGAAACGCGGCGGACGCAGTTTCAAGACGTGCTGCCCGTTTCATCAGGAAAAAACACCTTCTTTTAATGTCAATCCCGAGCGTCAGATTTTTCATTGCTTTGGCTGCGGCGAGGGCGGGGATGTCATTTCATTTGTCATGAAGTTTGAACAAATTGGTTTTCCCGAGGCGCTCAAGATGCTTGCGGAGCGTGTCCACATGGAGCTTCCGGAAAGCGGGTTTCAAAGGTCTGAAAAAAGCCACGCGGATATTCTTTATCAGATTTATGACGCGGCTCAGGCATTTTACCATGCTTTCTTTATGAAATCTGAGGCGGCGGGACGTGCGCGCGCTTATTGGAAGGAGCGTGGATTTGGTGAGAAGGAAGCGGTTCAATTTGGTATTGGATATTCGCCGGAAGATTGGCGCAAACTGTTTGAATATTTGAGCCAAAAAGGATTTAAACAGGATCTTTTAATCAGAAGCGGGCTCATTGCAAAGTCAGCTCAGGGAAATCCGTACGATTGGTTTCGCGGCCGGCTCATGTTCCCGATCCGGAATGCCCAAAGCCGCGTGATGGCTTTCGGCGGCCGTGTGCTTTCTCCCAAAGAAACTCCGAAATATTTAAATTCACCGGAAACTGAAATTTTCAAAAAGCGCCGCGAATTTTACGGACTTTTTACGGCAAAAAACGCGCTGACGCAGCAGGGAAATATCCGGCAAATCTTGATTGTGGAAGGTTATCTAGACTGCATCCAGCTCCAGGCGAGCGGATTTTTAAATACCGTTGCAACTTTGGGGACGTCGCTCACGGAAGAGCACGTGCGGATTCTTAAGCGATACGCAGACGAAGCCATTGTCGTATACGACGGCGACCGTGCGGGCGAACAGGCGGCGCTCCGAGGGCTCGATATTTTTTTAGAAGAAGGGATGAGTGCAAGGGCAATCGCACTTCCGAGCGGTTTTGACCCCGACGATTTTGTCCGCACAAAAGGAAAAGAAGCTTTGCAGGAGCAAATCACACAGGCGCAGGATGTATTTGATTTTAAATTAAAAATCTTGCTGGCACGCTTTAACAAAGCAGATTCCTCCGGACTTTTAAAAATCACAAGCGAATTTTTGGATACGCTTGCGAAAGTAAATAGTCAGGTATTGCTCGATCGATATTTGAAGAAATTAGCCGGAACGCTTGGTGTTGAGGAAAGGTCGCTCAGATTTGAACTTGAAAAATTAAAATCAAAAACCTCCGTGCAAAGACGTTCTCAAATTTCTCAGGCACAATCAGTCCCAAATCGTGCACCGGATCCGCCAAATGAAAAAATGATGCTCGCGCTTATTCTCGAGCGGCCGGATTACTTAAATGAATTCAAAGAAGCCCTGCCGAATTATCAATTCCAAGGTGAACGGACACGGGAGCTTTTTCAATTGATCACAGACCATACGGCCAAAAACCCCCGTCCGTTTTCAAGCTCGGGTTTTATCAATCAGATTCGAGACGGTCACTTAAAAACTTTTGCAAGCGAGCTGATGATCATGGAGTGGAATGATGAAGCAATCAAACGGAGCTTCCGGGATTGTCTTAAGAAAATACGGCAAGTGATTGTTAGCAATCAACTTAGAGAGCTTCAGAACCGTATCGCGAGGGCAGAGGGGAGTGGGGATTTAGGATTGGTCACTACCCTTATACAGGAATATAAAGAGCTCCTGGTGTTATCCAAAAACACCGAATAAAAGCCTTAAAAAAATCACAATCATTTATTTTTATTTGTGATATAATTTACAACTTTACCCCATTTCGAGAATGAAAGCCGCATGCAAGCGGCGCTTTGACGGAGATTTATGAAAAAAGTGAAAAAAAAGTTAAGTAAGCAAAAAAGAAAAAAACACCGCTTGAGTGTGAAAAAAAGACGTCCGCGTCCCGCAGTGAAGGCCCATCAGAAACGTAAATCCAAAGCAGAAAAATCAAATAAATTGATTCGCACCGCAAACTCCATCCAAACTATTTCTGAAGCCCGAGAGGGGGTAAAAAAAGGGGTTAACGGAAAAAAAGTAACCATTGCCGCACTGAAGATCGATTCATTTGCCAGCAATCACCAAGAAGCCATCACGCGTTTAATTGCGCTCGGGAAAAAGCAAGGCTACCTCACCTACGAGCAGATCAACAATTTGCTCCCGCAGGAAATCACGGAATCTGAGAAAATTGAAAACGTCATTACCGTACTTTCCGCGCAGAATATTGAAATTACGACAAGCCCGATTCAATCCGAAACGGGCGAAGGGTCGTCTGAGCGGAAAGAAAAAGTACTTGATGAAGAAAAAGATCCTGAAGAGTTCGAACGCGTTCGAATGGATGATCCCGTCCGGCTTTATCTCAGGCAGATGGGCCAAATTTCGCTTCTGACACGCACTCAAGAGATTGCGCTGGCAAAACGGATTGAGGCTGCCGAAGACGAGCTCAAAAAGGTGGTTTATGAAATGGCTGCCGCAAGGCGCGAAGTGTTGCAGCTTGTGAACCAAATTTTAAACGGCGAAGTGAACCTGGAATCCATCATCGAAGAAGATGAGCAGGACAAAATTATGGTTACGAAACGCGCTTTGAAAGTACTCACAAGAAAATTGCGCGCTTCCAGAAAAGATTCCGACAATGTTCATCTGCTCATGAAATTCAATCTTCACATTGCGATTGTGGAAAAGCTCATCGCAAATCTTCATTCAAAACTTCGTGAGCTTGATCGCAATCGCCACGACCTTGTAAAAGCAAGACGCCAGAAAGTCCGCGGCCGCGTCGGGCAAGTGCTTGAGCGGAATCGAAGGATTTTTGAGGAGCTCTGCGAACCTGAGAAAAAAGTTTATGAACACATGAAGTTGATTCATAAAAAAGAACGCGAGCTTGCGCGCGCGAAGAAGGATTTGACCGCAGCCAATTTGCGACTGGTGGTGAGCATTGCAAAAAAGTACACGAATCGCGGGCTTTCATTTCTGGATTTGATTCAGGAAGGAAATATCGGCCTTATGAAAGCCGTCGATAAGTTTGAATATAAGCGCGGCTACAAGTTTTCAACGTATGCAACCTGGTGGATCCGGCAGGCAATCACGCGCTCCATTGCGGACCAAGCCCGCACGATCCGAATTCCGGTGCACATGATTGAAACGATTAATAAATTTTTCAGGGCATCGAGGCATTTGGTTCAAGAGACCGGCCGCGAGCCGACTCCTGAAGAAGTTGCGCGTGTCATGCGGATGCCGCTCGATAAAGTAAAAGGAATCTTAAAAATCGCCCAGGAACCGATCAGTCTTCAAACGCCGATTGGCGATGAGGGCGATACGCAATTCGGCGATTTCATTGAAGACAAATCCGCCATTTCACCGGCGAATGCAACTGCATACTCGATGCTGAAGGAACAGATGGATGACGTGCTTGATACGCTTACCGAGCGCGAAGAAAAAGTGCTCCGCCTTCGGTTTGGAATTGGCGATGGATATCCGAGAACTTTAGAAGAAGTCGGGCAGATTTTTTATGTGACACGCGAGCGTGTCCGGCAGATCGAAGCCAAAGCACTTCGCAAACTCCGTCACCCGACCCGTTCGAGGAAACTGAAAAATTTTCTAGACATTAAACTAAGCGAATAATTTGTGCAAGCATTTCTCGTCGGTTTGGTTTTTCTGGTCGCTTTTTTTGTATTGACGTGCGTTGGCATCCTGCTTCTGCCGTTTCTTGTATTGCTCACATTTTTTCTCCGCATCTTGGCGAGTATCGCATTTGTCATATTTGGAATTTGGCTTCTAGGGAAATTGGTCATCTGGGTTTGGGAGCAGATGAATCAATAAGGCTCAAATTTAAGGAGAAAAAGTCGATAAAGAATTGAAATCGCCGGGTTTTTGAAAGGTATGGCTTAAAATTTTTTTACCGCCATATTGACGAAGCCGAATTACGAGGTTATGATTATAACCGTCAAGTTGTATCGGGAAGGCGATCAAGAGTTGATCGGAATTTGGTTGTAGAAGCACCTGGGAAGAAAGGAGATGTATTTTACGGCGCGTTTGACCAAGTTGAAACCGTGGTTGGAAAGGTGAAGTTATCATCTTATCCCAAATGGGTCAAAAGGCTTAAAAGCATTTTCTTTCAACCGTTTAATTCAAACATGAATAGCTTCAAGGAGGGAATTTTAAAATGAAAAAGACGTATTTGATGTTTTTAGTGGTTGTACTCGTAATTCTCGGAATGTCCGCATTCCAACCGGCGCTTGTGTTGGCTGCTGATGAAGCCAAAGCTCCGGCAGATTCAGCTGCGAAACCAGCTGCGCCTGCCGCCGCCGCTCCAGCCGCTGATGCTCCAGCCGATGCTGCGGCAAAAGCAAATTATGTTGCACCCGCCGACGAAGAGGGCTCCGATGATGTTGCAGTTTTAAAAGAAGCCGCGAAGGAACTGAGAGCGGCCGGGAAAACCGCGATTGCTGATAAAGTAGATGCCATTGCGTCAGGCATGGATTGGTAATCGATTTTCCAAGCGATTTCTTAAACCACACCCTAGGCGAATACAGTCACTGGGGTGTGGTTTTTTTATTTTTACTTTGATCGGAATTCTTTTTTTGATTATGATGCAAGGGATGCACATGCATATGCAATCGAAGGGTAAAGCAAACCATTTAATTCGCGAGAAAAGTCCTTATCTCTTGCAGCACGCTCACAATCCTGTGAATTGGTACCCGTGGGGTGAAGATGCTTTTCAAAAAGCAAAAAAAGAGGACAAACCCATTTTTCTTTCCATTGGATATTCCACCTGTCATTGGTGCCATGTGATGGAGAAAGAATCATTTGAAAATCAAGCAATCGCCGATCTTCTGAATGAAAATTTCGTCTCGATTAAAGTCGATCGCGAAGAACGGCCCGACATTGATCAAATTTACATGCAGTTTGTCGTCGGGCTTCTTAGCTCCGGCGGCTGGCCGCTCAATGTATTTCTAACCCCTGATCTTAAGCCTTTTTATGGGGGCACTTATTTTCCGCCGAATTCTCAGGCAAGCAGGTATCGACACCAATCCGATTTTCCTACTATTTTGAATCACATTCGTGAAATTTGGAAATCAAAGCGGAATCAAGTATTCAAAACGGCAAATGAATACACCCAAGCCATGCAAGCCGGTTTGAAGAGAGACGAAAGCAACCGGCATCCGCTTGATGAAAATATTTTAGATCAGGGGTATTTGGAATCGCACGATGGATTTGATTCGGCACACGGTGGATTTGGCAGTGCGCCTAAATTTCCGCGAACTTCAATTTTTTCATTTCTCCTCCGTCATTTTCAGCGAATGAAAGAACCGGAAGCCAGGCCCGAAGCGCTTCAAATGGTTGAAGAAACGTTAACCAAAATGGCGAAAGGCGGAATTGATGACCACTTGGGCGGAGGTTTTCATCGATACTCGACTGATCAGAGATGGCACGTCCCGCATTTTGAAAAAATGCTTTATGATCAAGCGCTTATTTCGCGGACTTATTTGGAAACGTATCAAGTTACCCAAAATCAATTGTATGCGGCTGTCGCGCGGGATATTTTTGATTATGTTCTTCGTGATATGACCAATCCGGAAGGCGCTTTTTATTCCGCAGAAGATGCGGACAGCGCAGCGGATGCCAAAGAACCCGATCACAAATCCGAAGGCGTATTTTATATTTGGTCAAAAGAGGAGATCGAAAAATATCTTGGGAAATCCGATTCTGAAATTTTTAATTTTTATTTTGGCGTAGAACCAAATGGAAATGTAGAATCTGACCCGCACGGCGAATTTACGGGGAAAAACATTCTTTTTATCGCTCGTTCGATTGACGAAACGGCCGCGCAGTTTGGAAAAACACCAAATGAAATTGAAACGAGTTTGAATGAATCTAAGAAGAAATTGTTTACAGCCAGATCAAAACGCCCCAGGCCTCATTTGGATGACAAAACGCTCACCGATTGGAACGGACTTATGATTTCAAGTCTGGCGTATGGGGCGCGCGTTCTTCGCGAAGATCGGTATCTTCAGGCAGCGGAAAAAGCAGCTGATTTTATGATAACAAAAATGATTCAAAATGGCCGCTTGATGCACCGATATCGGGATCGTGAAGTGGTGATTACCGGATTTTTGGATGATTACGCATTTTTTGCATATGGGCTTCTTGATCTTTATGAAGCAAGCTTCAATCCGAAATATCTTGAAGAAGCAAAAAAACTGGTAGAAAAAATGATCGAGTTGTTTTGGGATGGAGACAAGGGAGGTTTCTTTTTTTCAGGGCATGATAGTGAAAAGTTGATTGCGGAGACTAAAGAACTGTACGATGGTGCAGTTCCTTCCGGGAATTCGGTGGCGACGCTCGTGCTTTTAAAGTTAAGCCATTTTTTGATGGATTCGAAATTAAATGAAAACGCACAGAAAGTATTTGATTTTTTCTCATCTAAAATTGCCGCTTATCCATCGGCTTATCCGCAAATGTTAATTGCGCTCGATTTTGCTTTAGGTCCAACCCGCGAGATTGTAATTGCGGGGGATGAAAATCAAAAGGAAACCGAAGGATTTGTTCGTGAAATCAACGCACATTTTTCGCCGAACCAAGTTGTTTTGTTTCATCCGATGAATGGTGAAAATCGAAAGAAAATCGAAACCCTATCCCCATTCTTAAAAGAACAAAATGCACTCCATGGAAAAACTTCGGTGTATGTTTGCAAAAATTATGCGTGCAGTTTGCCCGTGACAGAATTGTCAAAATTAAAAAATCTTTTGAATGATTGAGGTAATTCCGTGACAGAAATTCCCGGCGGTTCATTAACCATGTTCAGCGCTTTTCTATTGGGGCTCGGCCTCAACCTGACGCCTTGTGTTTATCCGATGCTCTCCATTACTGTATCGCTTTTTGGGGGTCGAAAAGAGAATCGCGGCCATCTCGCGTCTTTTTTGAAAGCGGGCGTTTATGTTTTGGGAATCGCGACGATGTACAGCGCGCTCGGTGTTGCTGCTGCGTTGACGGGTGAATTATTTGGTTCGCTTCTTCAGAGTAAATTTGTTTTAATTGGAATTGCGCTTTTGTTATGCACACTTTCGCTCAGCATGTTTGGATTCTACAACTTTCAAGCGCCGGCTTGGCTTATTCAGAAAATCGGAAGCGAGAAACGCGCGGGTTTCCTCGGGATTTATTTTTCGGGCCTGCTCGTCGGTGTTTTTGCAGCGCCTTGCATCGGCCCGCCCGTCATTGCGCTGCTAACTTTCGTCGGGACGCGTAAAGATGTTTGGTTTGCGTTCTGGATTTTTTTCGTGATGTCGCTTGGCCTTGGGTTTCCTTATTTGATCTTGGGCACGTTTTCCAATCTGATTCGAAAACTTCCCAAATCCGGCGTCTGGATGGTTTGGGTGGAACATTTGTTCGGCGTCATTTTGCTTGTGATCGCGGCATTTTATTTTTCAATCGCACTTTATCCGCCATTTCTTCATGTGCTTCCAACGGTTGCGCTTGCACTCGCTGGAATTTATCTTGGATTCTTTGACCAAACAGGAAAAACAAATATGAATTTTGCTCGATTAAAAAAAATCGCCGGAGCCCTTGCTGTCATAGCAGGCATTGCTTTGCTTCTTATGCAGCCGAAGGAAACATTGGCATGGGAAAAATACGATCCGGCAAAACTCCAGATTGCCAGAGAAGAAAAAAAACCGGTAATTTTAGATTTTTACGCCGACTGGTGTATTCCATGCCACGAGCTCGATCAATTCACCTATTCAAATCCGGATGTCATCCGTGCGCTCGAAGGTTTTTATAAAATTAAAGTAGATCTGACGAATCCCGATTCCAGCAAATCCTCAGAATTAATCGATCGGTTTCATGTCCAAGGCGTTCCGACCGTCATTTTTGTGGGTCCGGATGGGAACGAAGCAGCGGATGCGCGAATCCCTGGATTTGCCACGCCGGAAGAATTTCTATCCGTTATCCGCTCGCTTCCTTTTGAAACAAACGTAAAATTGAAAAAGTAATTTCAAATCACATTTTGGTATAACACAAACCGAACTGAATGGGACCTTCTTGAATCCTTTACGCATGGTGACGTTTGAATCCCGCATGGCATCCAACATGTGCGATTTGATCGAGAAAAAAGGCGGGGTTCCCATTTCCGCGCCTTCCATGCAGGAAGTTCCATGGGAGAAAAATCGGGATGTGTTTTCCTTTGCCGAGAAACTTCTCGCCGGTGAACTCGACGCCGTCATTTTTCTGACGGGCGTTGGCACACGTTTTTTGTTTAGTATTTTGACGGATTATTTGAATAAAACAAATGTAGGAAACGGTCTCACCGAAGGCGAGGCTCGCCAAGTTTTGTGGCGGCGCGAGCGTTCCCTGCAGTCGTTATTTAAAGATGTTCTTGTTGTTGCGCGCGGCCCCAAGCCCGTCCGGGTGTTAAAAGAATTGGGTGTCCCGATTACAATTATTGTTCCCGAACCCAACACCTGGCGCGATATTTTGGAGGCCTTGGATGAAAGCGAAAAAAGTATTTCGCTTCAAGGAAAAACAGTTGCAATTCAGGAATATGGAAAACCCAATCAAGCGCTGGCGGATGGCTTGTCGGAACGCGGCGCAAAAGTGGTACGGGTTCCGGTCTATCGTTGGGTGCTTCCGGACGATACCAAGCCGCTTCAAAGTGCCGTTAGAGAAATCATCAACGGAAATGTCGATGTTGCTTTGTTCACCTCCGCCGCACAAATTGATCATGTCTTCAGGATGGCAACCGAAATGGGCGTCACAGATGACCTCAAGAAAGCGTTTGGGAAAATGGTGATTTCATCCATCGGGCCGATTTGCTCTGAAGCAATCGTTTCCTATGGTCTTCGGGTCGACATTCAGCCCGAGCACAACAAAATGGGACATTTAATTTTAGAGACGGCCGAGCAAGCACCAAAGATTTTGGAACAGAAGAAAAACCAGGAGAATCTTGAATGTGGACTGAGTATGATTGCAAAAAAGCAGAGATTTGGGGACGATCCTAAAAGGGACAGGCCTTTGGGTGTAGAGAGCGTTTTTTTAAAAGCCTGCCGCCTGGAAAATGTTCCATACACACCCGTTTGGCTCATGCGGCAAGCGGGGCGGTATATGAAAGAATACCGCGATCTGCGCGAAAAAGTGCCTTTTGTTGAGCTTTGTAAAAATAAAGATTTGGCCGCCGAGATTACGGTGGCGGCACAGGAGAAAATCAAAGCCGACGCCGCGATTATTTTCTCGGATATTTTATTGATCGTGGAACCGTTTGGGCTTGGACTTGAATACTCTAAAAATGACGGGCCTGTGATTGGCGATGCGATCCGTGAAGAGAAAAAAATTCTTAGGCTTCCCGAAATTGAGCCTGAAGAATCGCTCGGTTTCGTTTTTGATGCTATCCGAGAAGCACGCGCTCGGCTCAAGCCAAACATTCCATTGATTGGATTTTCGGGGGCTCCGTTTACACTGGCTTCTTATATGATTGAAGGCGGCGCGTCAAAAAATTTCCAGCACACAAAAACGCTCATGTATTCGAATGAAACACTTTGGCACGCATTGATGGGGAAAATCGCACGGGCGGTTTCAAAATATTTAATCGCGCAAATTAATGCAGGCGTTCAAGCGGTGCAGCTTTTTGACAGTTGGGTTGGATGTCTCAGCCCCGAAGATTACGAGAAATATGTTTTACCGTATTCGCAACAGGTGATTGATTCAATAGAGACAGGTCTTCATCAAAAAGATAAAGACCTGTCCCTGAAACAACGAATTCCGCTCATTCACTTCGGAACAAACACGGGAAGTTTTCTGGAGTTGATGGCAAAAGCCGGCGGTGATGTCATCGGCGTCGATTTTCGCGTGCAGCTTGACGAAGCTTGGCAGCGAATTGGTCATGACCGCGCGATTCAAGGAAATTTAGATCCCGCTATTTTGCTCGGCCCGATCGACAAAATCCGCCCGCGCGTAAAATCCATTTTAGACCAAGCAGGCAGCCGGCCGGGTCATATTTTCAATTTGGGCCACGGCGTTCTGCCCGAGACCCCCGTTGAAAATGTGATCGCGTTGGTTGAAATGGTGCATGAATTCAGTATGAAACAAAAGATATCAACAACGGATACAGGTAAAGCTAGGAGATTAACATGAAATGTACAAAAATAATGTCACTGGCTGTTTTAATGATCATGACGAGTTTTTCAATTGCGCGTTCGATGGAAGAATCTATCCATATGCCGGCGAGGGCGGCATCGGCTGAGTTTGAACGGATCAAAGCATTGAAAGGCATTTGGGAATGGACGTCGCTTTCGGACGGGAAAACGGAAAAGGCGCGCGTAGAATATTTATTAACCTCGGGCGGAAGTGCAGTTGTCGAAAAACTTTTCACCGGAACGCCGCATGAAATGACGTCCGTTTATTACGACCGAGACGGGAAGCTCGAGATGACGCACTACTGCATGCTCGGCAATCGGCCGCATCTCAAATTGAAATCAGCGGATGCCCGAACAATGGACTTCGTTCTGGATGCAAAAGCAAGCGGCATTAAACCAAAAAAAGAGCAGCACATGCATTCACTCAAACTCGATTTTAAAGATTCTGATCATTTTACGCAAAATTGGATTTGTTTCGAGAAAGGAAAACCTCACGAATCCGTTGTGATTTCACTCACTCGAATAAAATAAGTCATGCACAATATTCTCAAGTTTAATCTGAAACCGCTGCTATTTCCTGAACGGGTTATTTGCACATGAGCGCATACGACGACGAATTAGAACGTGAAGCTGCGGAAGCGGCAAAACAAGCTCAAGCAAAAGGAACACCGCTTGATCGGGCAAAACGGGCTTTCCATGAGCTCATCGAAACAGAACCCGATCCATTGAAGCAGGAAAAAATGCGGGAATTCCTAACTTATATCGATAAAACACTCGACATCTCAGAGCTCAAGTGGTTTCAGACGAAAGCGATTCAGACGGCGGAAGCAGCCAGGCAGCTTGTGAATCGTGCGCAAACCAAAGAAACACTGCATGCTGTGTGGGTAAAAAAAATTGCGACCGCGTGGGCCATAATTATTTTTATTTGTGTCATTATTATTCTGACCGGTTTCGGGAAAGTTTATTCCTATAAAATGCCGGACGGATCGGAACTGATCAGCGAATCTTACGAAGGCGAGCGATATCGTGCGGGGAAGGACAAAGTTTTGCTCACGTTCGACCATGACCAATATGCCTATCGAAACCAGCCCGAATTTCGTCTTATTATTATTGTTGTCATTCTTGCCATTTCGGCTTGGGCTTCCGTCTACAAATATCGCTTTGATGATTCCGCATCGGATGCGTAAAGCCATGCGAATTCGCTTTCCCGCCGCCTGAATTTCAGGCTACAATGTCCCCCATGTCAAAGCCAAAAATTGCAATCATTGGCGGTGGAATCGCAGGAATGGCATGCGCTTACCGCCTCTTGGAATTCAAAAAGGCACACGGATCAGATTTCGAAATTCTGCTTTTTGAAGCCGGATCAAAATTGGGCGGTATCATTGAAACGGAAAAAAGGAACGGTTTTATTCTCGAAAAAGGTCCTGATTCCTTTATTTCCGAAAAACCTTGGGGACTTGATCTTTCTAAGCGGCTTGGAATTGATTCTGAAATGATTGGGACAAGAAATGAATTCCGAAAAAGTTTTGTTGCGCGGCAAAATCAATTAATTCCGCTTCCGGAAGGATTTTATCTGATTGCACCGACCAACCGGAAAGCGTTTATTGGAACGCCTTTATTTTCAGTTGCCGGGAAAATTCGCATTGCTTCAGAATTTTTTCTTCCAAAGAAAAATGTGAGCGGAGATGAAAGCATCGGGGCATTTGTTCGGAGGCGTTTTGGAAAAGAAGCGCTCGAACGGGTTGGACAGCCAATGCTTGCCGGAATTTACACGGGAGACCCGGATGAATTGAGCCTTGCTGCAACGATCCCGCGATTTTCGGAACTTGAACAAACGTACGGAAGTGTCCTTCGCGGGCTTTTGGTAAAATCGAAAGAAAAAAAAGAACTTGGGAAAGCCAGAGGACCGCGCTACAGTTTGTTTTTATCGTTTCGACATGGAATGCAAACGCTTGTGGATGCGATTACAAAAGAGATTTCCCGGGAATCCGTTCATTTGGGATCTGCGGTCAAAAATCTCAGCTATCAATTTGAAAATAAGCAATGGATTATCCAAAGAGAGGACGGAATCCAATTTGATGCAGATGTCATTTGTCTCGCGCTTCCCGCATTTCAGTCAGCGCGGCTTTTGCGCGACATTTCTCCAAATTTATTCCGGAAACTGGGTGATATTTCTTATCAATCGGTCCTCACGATTAATTTTGGGTTTCAACGAGACGATCTCGCTCATCCATTGGATGGATTCGGATTTGTCGTGCCTCGAACGGAAAACCGTTCGCTCGTGGCGTGTTCCTTCAGCAGCGTAAAATTTGAAAACCGTGCGCCGGGAGGTCACGTACTGCTGAGAGCATTTGTGGGCGGTGCGTTTGGCAAGAATTTTTTTGAGATGAATGACCGGGACATTGAAAAATTGGTTTTGAAAGATTTATCGGATTTTTTGGGAATTAAAAATCAGCCGATGTTTTCTTTGGTGAACCGTCATTCAAAATCGATGGTTCAATATCGCGTCGGGCATTTGGATTTGGTTGCTGACATCGAAACCGAAGCGCAAAAAATAAACGGTTTATTTTTAACGGGAAGTGCATTTCGCGGGATCGGGATTTCCGATTGCATTCGCGACGCCGAAATTCAAGCGGGAAAAATTTTTGAAAAGATAAAGAATGAAAAATCTGGTTTAAAACAGGAGGATTTGACATGCCGAAGTTAAAGGAAGGAACGAAAGCGCCGGAATTTAGTTTGCCGGCGAGCAATGAAAAAAATATTTCTTTGAAAAATTTCAAAGGCAAGGAACGCGTCGTTCTTTATTTTTATCCGAAAGATGATACGCCGGGTTGCACGGTGGAAGCCTGCGGGTTTCGGGATAAAATCAAAGAAATTGAAAAATTGGACGCCGTTCTTTTGGGTGTGAGTCCTGATGGCGTGAAATCACACAACAAATTTATTGAGAAATTTAAACTGCCATTTGTTTTGCTTGCGGATGAAGAAAAAGAAGTGTGCAAAAAATACGGTGTGTGGGTCAAGAAAAGTATGTACGGCAGGGAATATATGGGAGTCGCTCGCACGACTTTCGTGATCGGGAAAGACGGGAAAATTCAGAAAATCTATGAAAAAGTGAAACCCGAAGGACACAATGACGAAGTGCTTGAATTTTTGAAGACAAACAAATGAAATCGCATCGCGAATATCTTTGGGTTAACACCAAGAGTAAACGGGAATATATCAACATCACATCACAAGTGGAAGAAGTCATTCAAAAATCCGGTGTAAAAGAAGGTTTGGTTCTTGTCAATCCGATGCACATTACGGCGAGCTGCTACATCAATGACGATGAGCCGGGCCTCATTCATGATTTTGACCGGTTTCTGGAAAAGATTGCGCCGTATGATCTCAAAGGATATGATCATCATCAAACAGGTGAAGACAATGGAGATGCACACCTGAAACGTCAGCTTTTCGGCCGTGAAGTGGTTGCCGCCATTACGGAAGGGAAATTGGATTTCGGCCCGTGGGAGCAGATTTTTTATGCTGAGTTTGATGGACAGCGGAAAAAACGGATCTTGGTAAAAGTGATCGGCGAGTAATCGATTGGAAGTGGTAATTCCGGGCCCTTAGCTCAACCTGGTTAGAGCAGGGCGCTCATAACGCCTTGGTTGGAGGTTCAAATCCTCCAGGGCCCATGGTTCGACGCGGTGGATATTGAGATATCCGTCTTGCTCACCATGATTGCGAAGCGTCGAACCAACCTGAGCAAGTGACGAATGAAGCGAGGAGCGCGTCGTCCTTCGACAAAACTCAGGACGAGCCTGAGCGCTTTTGGTCGAAGGTTAAAGGTTGATAAATTGGGTATAGGTAAAGGAGAGTTGAAAGTGAAGAAAATTTTTGGAATTTTGTTAGGAATATATTTTATTTTCGCAGGGTTTTTATTTGCGCAAAATACCGTTCAGAAAATTTTCGGTAAAGTTCAGGAAATACATCCGAGCGAGAATTCTTTTCTCGTTAGTGCGATTGAACCGGCATCCGGAATCACGAAAGCCATTCAGATTAAAGTCGATGAAAATACGAGATACTATAAAACAATTGGCTTGAGCGAATTGGGAGTGGATGATTTTGTGGCGGTCGATTATATTCAGGAAGAGCATGGGGATTTTATTGCAAAAAAAGTTAACATGCTTGAGCGGAAACCTCACGCCGATTCAACGAAACAACAGAAAAAGTCAGCGCCTGATTTAATGCTTTGATCCGGCGAACTTTCGGATAAATGATAAGGAAATTCCTTTGAAAATTTTAAGGCTGTATTGCTTGCGCGAACTGGTGGCGCCTTTTCTGCTCGCGCTTGCTTTGTTTACATTTATCTTTTTGGTCGGGAATTTGGTGAAGCTTGCCGATCTTTTGGTAAATAAGGGCGTCAGTATTTTTGACATTATCAGAATTCTCGCTCTTCTTCTTCCGCAAGTACTGGTCTTTGTTCTTCCGACCGGCTCACTTGCTTCTGTTCTCTTGGTGTTTGGCGGATTTGCGCAGAGCAACGAAATTACAGCCATGAAAGCAAACGGTGTAAACATTTTACGCGTGATGCTTCCCGTCATGCTCGTTGCGTTTTTACTGAGCCTTATCGCACTTTTCTTTGTTGACCAGATCGAACCCTGGACGCACCACTTGCTTCGCAATGCTGTCAATGATTTGATGGTGAAGAAACCGGAAGCGTATATTGAGTCGGGACGATTTGTGAAGGATTTTAAAGGATATATTATTCGGGTTCAAAAAGTTGAAAAAAGCCGGCTTGAAGGCGTCACTATTTTCGAACCGCAGGAAGGAAGACCGACGCGAACTATTATGGCTGAATGGGGAGAAGTGACTTCCTCTCCCGATGATAAAACCCTGGGGCTCAAATTATATAACGGAATCAGCGACGAACCGAACCCGGATGATCCGAGCGTGATTTACAAAATGCACTTCGATACGTTTGTGCTTCCCTCGATGAGTTTGTCCGATTCACCTCAGCAGCGCGCCAAAAAGAAAATTAAAGACATGTCGCTCAATGAATTGCTTTTGATTTTGCAAAATATGAAAGAGTACCGGGAAAGTTTGGAAATCAGACATTGGGATAAAGGAGACATTGAAAGAGACATCAGAAGCTTAACGCTTGAAGCAAAGGCCGAGATTCAACGGAAAATTTCATTCGCCTTTGCGACATTCAGTTTTATCATGATCGGTTTGCCGCTCGCTGTTATCACAAGGCGCGGGGAAGCCGTTATCAGCTTTGCACTTTCCATGTTGATTGTTGCCATTTATTACATTTTATCGATTTGGGCAAAAACAATGGCGGTCAACGGCATCGTCCCGGCCGTCATCGCGCTTTGGTTTCCGAATGTTTTGGTGACAGCGATTGCTATTTTTTTCATGATGAAAATTATTCGTCTGTAGCTCATTTGTATGTTATCATGCTTCCGTTCTTTGAATGGCTTTTCTTGGTAGATGATCGCTGAAGCAATAAGGTAGATCACATTTAAATGTGATCTACATCTTGAGCTTCAGAGGAAAGTCCGAACTTCACAGGGTTCAGCGCCCCGTAACTCGGGGTGGGACTGGGTTAAACCCGGTTTCAAGGAAAGTGCCACAGAAAATAAACCGCCTCAAAAAGGCAAGGGTGAAAAGGTGGTGTAAGAGACCACCGGCCGAGAGGTGACTCGACGCGTAAGGTAAACCCCGCTGGAAGAAAGACAGAAAAGATGCCCGCTCGCCTTAAAAATCATCGAGCATAGAGCGGCCCGCTCTAAGGCATCTAGGTTTGTCGAATGACTTCAGCCGCAAGACTGAGGCTAGACAGATGATCATCAGATACAGAATTCGGCTTATTCCAAGGAAAGCCATTCAGTTTTACACGTTATTTTGTAAAATGTATGTCAATTTACGTTGACAGTCAGTAAAAATTTCGGTATAGTTTTATAAATTAGCAATCTTACCTTTTAATCTGGCACTGAGAGGCCAGGAAAGGACAGTAAATGAAAAATACAATTTTGCTCTACCCGTCTAAAAAAAGACGGGTTTTTTTGTGCCTATTTTTATCCATATGACCCAGCGAAAAGTAATTCTCAATACGGAAGAAATGCAGCGCATCATCACGCGGATTTCGCACGAGATCCTTGAGCGCAACAAAAAGATGGATCTTTTGGTGCTGGTTGGGATTCGAACAGGCGGTGCGTTACTCGCAAAAAGATTACAAGAACAAATTCAGGCTATTGCCAAAAAAGAAATTCCTCTTGGTCTTTTGGATATCACGCTTTACCGGGATGATTTGAGCGAAATTGGTCCGCAGCCGGATGTTAAAGAAACGAAAATCGATTTTGATATCACGGGAAAAATTGTGGTTTTGGTGGATGATGTGCTTTTTACGGGAAGAACTGTCCGATGTGCGTTGGATGCTTTAATCGATTTGGGGCGCCCCGAATGCATTCAGCTTGCCGCATTGATTGACCGGGGCCATCGCGAGCTTCCCATCAAGCCGGATTTTGTCGGGAAAAATATTCCGACGTCCGATCAGGAAATTGTTTATGTCGGGTTTAAAGAAGAAAGCGGTACGGACGCTGTGACCGTGGCTTTGAAAGGACAGGAATAATGGCCATTCAATGGACCCGCAAGGATTTGGTGGGTTTGAAGGATCTTACGCGAGAAGAAATCGAACTCATTTTAGATACGGCAAAATCTTTGCAGGGAATCTCACTCCGCTCTGTGAAAAAAGTTCCCACGCTTCGCGGGCGGACCGTGGCTAATCTTTTCTTTGAACCGAGCACGCGGACTCGAATTTCTTTCGAGCTTGCGGAAAAAAGATTGAGTGCGGATACGATTAACGTAACGGGTTCAACATCGAGTACCGTCAAAGGCGAGACGCTCAAAGATACCATTCGAAATATTGAATCTCTGAAAGTCGAAATGATCGTGATGCGCCATCCCTCATCGGGCGCGCCACACCGGATTGCGCGTTCACTGGGTGTCAGCGTGATTAATGCAGGCGACGGGATCAACGAACACCCGACCCAAGCACTTCTTGACATGTTTACGATTCGGGAAAAAAGGGGAAAGCTGTCCGGCCTCAAAGTTTTGTTTGTGGGTGATATTTTACACAGCCGTGTGGCAAGATCCAACATTTGGGGTTTGACGAAACTTGGGGTTCAGGTAACCGTTTGCGGTCCGAAGACACTTCTTCCGCCGCAGGTTGAGAAACTGGGCGTACAAGCAACGACCAATTTAAAAGAAGCAGTCCGCGATGTGGATGTGATCAATCTTTTGAGAATCCAAACGGAGCGCCAGACACAATCTTTTTTTCCAAGCATCCGGGAATATGCGAATTCGTATCAAATTAATCACGAAATCCTAAAGAAAGCAAAGCCCAATGTTTTGATTATGCATCCGGGACCGGTCAACCGCGGCGTTGAACTTTCAAGCGAAGTGGTGGACGGCCCATTTTCCGTGATTTTGGATCAAGTGACAAACGGCTTGGCGGTTCGGATGGCGGTTCTCTATTTATTGAGCGGCGTCAGAGGAAAAGTGGAAGTTGAAAAGGAGTCATGATGGATTTTTTAATTAAAGAAGTTCATGTGCTCGATCCCAAAAACAAAGTAAACGAAGTTCTCGATCTTTATGTCCGAAAGGGAAAGGTGACGGAACTTAAAAAAGGAATTCAAATTGAAAATGTTGAAGTCATTAATGGAAAAGGGCTTCATTTATTTCCTGGGTTGATTGATCTTCACGTTCATTTTCGCGAGCCCGGCTACGAACAAAAAGAAACCATTGCAAGCGGCGCTTATGCGGCGTTGAAAGGCGGCTTTACAGCGGTTGTGACAATGCCCAATACAAATCCGCCGTGCGACCATCAAAGTGTCATTGACAATATCATCAGGAAAGCGCGCGAAGTGCCGCTTCATGTATTTCCAGCGGGAACGATCAGTAAAGAAAGAATGGGAAAAGAACTTTCCGAAATGGCAGATCTCAAACAAGCCGGAATTCGAGCGGTGACTGACGACGGAAGCTGGGTTCTTGATTCACTTCTCATGCGCCGCGCGATGGATTATGCCGCTATGCTTGATCTTTTGGTGATCACGCATGCGGAAGATCATCGGTTGACCGCAAACGGTGTCATGAATGAAGGATTGATGTCAACGAAACTCGGGCTTCACGGAGTTCCGAATGCAAGCGAAGACATCGCGGTTTTGCGCGATGTCGAGCTCGCGCGGCTTACCGGCGCACGGCTGCACATAGCTCATTTATCAACGAGAGGTGCGCTTGAAATTGTCCGCCGGGCTAAAAAAGAAGGTTTGTCGGTCACATGTGAAGTAACACCGCATCATTTTTCTCTGACGGATGAAGCGCTGGTTGATTACGATACCAATTTCAAAATGAATCCGCCGCTCAGATCGGAAGAAGACCGGCAAGCGCTCATTCATGGATTAAAAGACGGTACCGTTGATGCGATCTCGACTGATCATGCGCCGCACACGGAAGAAGAGAAAATGGCCGAGTTTCAAGAGGCGCCGCATGGGGTCACGGGGCTTGAAACATCGCTTGGCGTTTCACTGACCGAACTTTATCACAAAAAAATGATTTCACTCGAAACGCTTATTCAGAAAATGTCTGTCCGTCCCGCTGAGATTTTGAAATTGCCGGCTGGGTTTGGTGAAATTAAATTGGGAAAAAACGCAAATTTGACTTTGGTTGATCTCAATCAGGAATGGATTGTGAAAAAAGAAGATTTCGTTTCAAAATCAAAGAATTCGTGTTTCATCGGAAGAAAATTAAAAGGGCGTGTGATAGCAACTGTCTGTGACGGGAAATTGTGGCAGTGGGAGAAAAGATCATGAAAGCAATTTTGGCGCTTGAAGACGGCCTTGTGTTTTACGGTGAGAGTTTTGGAGCGCCGGGCGAGATGAACGGTGAAGTGGTGTTTAATACGTCGCTTGCTGGGTATCAGGAAATTTTGACCGACCCTTCTTACAAAGGCCAGATGGTGGCGATGACTAATCCGCACATCGGAAATTACGGAGTGAATGAAGAAGACCAGGAATCTCGCGAGCCTTATGTGAACGGATTTATTGTGCGGGAAGCAAGCCCGGTTGTCAGTAATTGGCGGTCTGAGACGACACTCGATCACTATTTGAAAAAATACAAGATTGTCGGAATTCAAGGAATTGATACACGAAAACTTGTGAAACATCTGCGGGATTGCGGCGCAAAAAAAGGAATTATTTCTTCCGTTAATTTGGATTCGAAGCGGCTTGTAGAGAAAGCAAAAGATTCTGAGGGAATCATCGGTATTGATATGGTGAAGCGCGTCACATGTGAGTCGCCCTATGATTTTAACGAAACACTCCCACTGGAATTTGAGTGGCCGAGCCGCGGATTGAAGTGCGTTTCGAAAGTTGACAAACGATATTTTATTGTGTGTATCGACGGAGGAATTAAATTTAATATCTTAAGAAAACTCAATCAGCACGGATTTAAAGTAAAGGTAGTTCCGGCGGCGATGACTGCAAGTGAAATTCTCAAATTAAATCCGGACGGTGTTTTCTTATCGAACGGGCCCGGGGATCCGGAAGCCGTTCCGTATTTGGTGGATACCGTTCGGAATTTGATCGGTAAAAAACCCATTTTTGGAATTTGTCTCGGCCACCAAATGCTCGGGCTTGCGCTTGGCGGCACGACATCAAAACTGAAATTTGGACACCGCGGCGGAAACCATCCGGTGATGGACCTCAAAACAAGGCGGGTTGAAATTACGTCGCAAAATCACGGGTTTGTCGTTGATATTGATTCACTTCCAAAAGAGGAAGTGGAACTTACGCACATCAATTTGCATGATCAAACGCTTGAAGGACTGCGGCATAAAAAACATCCCGTATTTTCCGTCCAGTATCATCCCGAAAATTCACCGGGACCTCACGACAGCGATTATTTATTTTATCGATTTTACGCGATGGTAGACAAAGGAATTTGGTAAATTATGCCGAAGCGGACCGATATTAAAAAAATATTAATCATCGGAAGCGGGCTCAAGATAATATTGGAGTGTTGCAGCTGTGCCTAAGAGAACTGATATTAAGAAGATTTTAATCATTGGAAGCGGGCCGATTATCATTGGCCAGGCGTGCGAATTTGATTATTCCGGCGCGCAGGCTTGCAAGTCGCTTCGCGAAGAAGGTTACAGCGTGATTCTCGTGAATTCCAATCCCGCCACGATCATGACCGATCCCGACATGGCGGACCGGACTTACATCGAACCGATCACCGTCGAGGTGCTCGAGAAAATTATTGAACGTGAGCGGCCGGACGCGTGTCTTCCGACGATGGGCGGTCAGACGGGCCTCAATACGGCGGTAGAAGCTTATGAGAAGGGAATTTTTGAAAAGTATGGCGTCGAATTAATCGGCGCAAAGTATGACGCAATCAAAAAAGCGGAAGACCGGAAATTATTTAAAGAAGCGATGCAAAAAATCGGACTTGATCTTCTGGAGAGCGGGCTCGCGTACTCGGTGGAAGAAGCCTTTAAAGTTGCGGGAGAAATCGGCTATCCCATAATTGTCCGTCCGAGTTTTACGCTCGGCGGTTCCGGGAGCGGAATTTGTTTCAACCGCGAAGAACTGGAACGAACCGCTCGGCTTGGTTTGGAATACAGCGTTGTTCACGAAGTGTTGATTGAAGAATCGGTGCTCGGTTGGAAAGAATTTGAACTCGAAGTGATGCGTGACATCCGGGATAATTTTGTCGTGGTTTGTTCGATCGAAAATTTCGATCCGATGGGCGTCCATACGGGCGATTCCATTACTGTTGCACCGGCACAAACGCTTACGGACAAAGAATACCAAAGAATGCGTGACGCCGCGCGCGCCTGTATTTCCGAAATTGGCGTGGAAACCGGAGGCTCCAACATTCAATTTGCAGTGAACCCCGACACCGGCCGAATGGTTGTGATTGAAATGAATCCGAGAGTGTCCCGCTCATCCGCACTGGCTTCTAAGGCGACCGGATTTCCCATTGCGAAAATCGCCGCAAAACTTGCGGTTGGCCTGACGCTCGATGAGATTCCAAATGACATCACGAAATATACGCCGGCCAGTTTCGAACCTTCCATTGATTATTGCATTGTAAAAGTTCCGCGCTTCGCATTTGAAAAATTTGAAGGCGTCAACGAAACTTTGACATCTCAGATGAAATCGGTCGGAGAAACCATGGCGATTGGGCGTACCTTTAAAGAAGCGCTGCAGAAAGGTTTGCGCGGGCTTGAAACAAAACGCTTCGGGCTTGGCGGAGACGGACAGGATCGATTTCTTGGCGAGAAAATGGAAACGAAAGATGCGCTTTTAAAATGGACCCGGCGGCTTAAGTCCGATCAAGCTTTGCGGGAAATGATTTACGAGAAAATTGGAATTGCAACGCCAGATCGGATTTTCCATTTGAAATATGCGTTTTATGCCGGATTTTCGGTTGATGAGATTTACAAACGAAGCAAAGTGGACCCTTGGTTTTTGGAACAAATGAAACAAATCGTATCGCTCGAAAGCGAATTCTTAAAAAACGGTATTGAACTGCGAAATGTTTCAAAAGAATTAATCCGGCAAGCAAAACAATACGGGTTTTCCGATTCACAAATCGCATTTTATCTTGAGAAAACTGCTGATGAAGTCCGGAAGCTGCGCAAAGAATACAAAATCGAACCCGTTTATAAATTGGTGGATACGTGCGCCGGCGAATTCAAAGCGTACACGCCGTACTATTATTCAACCTATGAAGAAGAAGACGAAACCATTCCGAGCAGCAAACAAAAAGTCATGATTTTGGGCGGCGGGCCAAACCGAATCGGGCAGGGAATCGAGTTTGATTACTGCTGTGTACAAGCTGCGTTTGCGCTGAAGGAGCTCGGCTACGAAACGATCATGGTGAATTCCAATCCGGAAACAGTCAGCACGGATTATGATACTTCTGATAAATTATTTTTTGAGCCGCTTACCAAAGAAGATGTTTTGAACATTTTTGAGCGTGAGAAACCAATCGGAGCCGTTGTTCAGCTGGGTGGTCAAACACCGCTTAATTTATCGAAACAGCTCAAAGCGGCCGGCGTTCCGATTTTGGGAACATCCGCAGAAGCGATTGATGCTGCGGAAGACAGGGAAAAATTTAAAGCGCTTCTTGACAAAATTAAAGTCAAACAACCGGTGAGCGGAATTGCGTATACGGCAAAAGAATCTGCCGAGATTGCAAAAAGAATCGGTTATCCTGTCCTCATTCGTCCGTCGTATGTGCTCGGCGGCCGCGCCATGGAAATTGTTTATGATGAAGCGCAGCTTGAAAAATATATTGTACAAGCCATGGAAGCGAGCGGGCCGAATCCGGTTTTGATTGATAAATTTCTGGAAGAGGCAATTGAAATCGATGTGGATTTGATCGGTGACGGCGAAACATTTGTCGTGGGCGGAATTTTGGAACACATTGAACATGCAGGAATTCATTCGGGTGATGCGGCGATGTCACTTCCTCCATTTTCACTTTCGCAAAATTTGATTCAAGATTTGATTGAAAAAACAAAGCGAATTGCAAAGGAGCTAAACATTATTGGTCTTATGAATGTCCAGTACGCAATCAAAGACAACGAAATTTATTGCCTTGAAGTCAATCCGCGGGCATCACGCACGGTTCCTTTTGTCAGTAAAGCGATCGGAGTTCCGCTTGCGAAATTGGCGGCGCAAGTGATGGTCGGGAAAAAATTGAAAGACCTTGGTTTCACAAAAGAAATTGTGCCGCCTTATTACGCGATCAAAGAATCGGTGTTTCCATTCGTGAAATTCCCGGGCGTCGATATTATTTTGTCGCCTGAGATGAAATCGACCGGTGAAGTGATGGGAATCGATGATGATTTTGGCGCGGCGTATTTTAAATCGCAGCAAGCCGCATTTTCTGCGATTCCGTCAAAAGGAAAAGTGTTTATCAGCGTAAAAAATGAAGACAAAACAAAAGTCATTCCGATTGCAAAAAGTTTTGTTGAGCTCGGATTTTCACTGGTCGCGACGCCGGGAACCGCTCAGTTTTTGAAACAAAGTGGAATTGAAACTGAAATTGTGAAGAAAATCATTGAAGGCCGGCCCAATATCACAGATAAAATTCGCAATAAAGAAATTCAACTCATTATTAATACGCCGACGGGGAAAGGCCCAAAGCTGGACGAGTCGCAAATCCGCTCGCTTGCGGTTTCGTTTGGAATTTCCTGTATCACAACACTGAATGCAGCGAAAGCGACCATTCAAGGAATCCAGTCTTACCGGAAAAAGGGTTTTTCAATCCGTACCATTCAGGAGTATCACAAAATTATGAAAGATTTGGCAAGGGCGAAGCATGCTCCGCCCGTACAAATGGATAAGGGTTCAATTCATGTTTGATGAAACAGTTCGGATTATTGAGAATGTGAAAGTGAACCGTGCTTATTGGAAACTCACGTTTGCTTCTTCTCGATTAACCAAACATGTTTTGCCCGGGCAATTTGTCAATATTCAACTTGAGGATGACACGGATCCGTTTCTCAGGCGTCCTTTTAGTTATTATCGAACGAAAGGAAACCGGATTGAAATTCTTTATGAAATTTTGGGCCGCGGGACCCGGCTTTTAACAAATAAAAGAAAAGGCGATACATTAAAAGTTCTAGGGCCTCTCGGAAGGGCATTTTCCGGACGGATCAAAGGAAGAAAACATATTCTGGTTGCCGGGGGTGTCGGCGTCCCGCCGCTCGTGTTTCTTGCCGAACAAATTCCGATGAATTATCTATTGATTGGCTGTAAATCAAAAGGAGAAGTTCTGCCGAAAAAAGAACTCTTGAAAGTGAAAGCCGAAATCCAATATGCGACTGAAGACGGATCGTACGGTAAAAAAGGCTTCGTGACTGTCCTTTTGCGAGAAATCATTAAAAAGGAAAAAAATGTGCGCTCGCTTTTTATTCAAACCTGCGGCCCGCATGCGATGATGGACGCGGTGATGAAAGCGGCGGCGGAATTTGGAATCGAAGGCGAAGCGTCTATTGATGAGCGAATGGCGTGCGGCGTCGGGACCTGTCTTGGCTGCGTTGTGAAAACACACGACGGTTACAAAACGTCCTGTGTCGAAGGCCCGGTGTTCCGTTTTGCCGAACTGGAAATTAAAACATGAATCAAACATTTTTGCTCATCCTCCAGAACCATTCGAGCTGTAATGAAATGGATTCCGGATTGAGCAGCTCTCACTCGGATTCGCCTCGAATTTCCCATTCCATCGGAAATTCGGGCTCATACGTTCTTCCGGATGACAAAAATGTCTTGTTAATCGATGAACAATAGAAGCTTGAAACCTATCCCTGAGCGGCGTCACGAGAAAAGATTCCACGGACTGGATCTTTTCGAGTGCCGCAATGAGCACGCTTGATTTAGCTTTGGCCGATCGCCATAAATCAAATGCGCGGAGTGTAGTGAAGGAATAGGTTTCAAGCTGATTTAAAAGTTATGAAACGAAAAATTGATTTGACGACGAAAATTGGAAAGCTGACGTTTCGAAATCCAGTAACGGTGGCGTCCGGGACATTCGGGTCGAAAGACGAATATGCAAAGTTTTTCTCGTACGAAAGATTGGGAGCGGTGATTACGAAAACAGTGACGAGAAAGCCGCGCGCGGGAAACCCGATGCCGCGGATTTGGGAAACTCCGAGCGGAATGTTGAATGCGATCGGCCTTCAAAATAAAGGAATCGATGACTTTATCGAAAATAAAATCCCATACTTTCGAAAAATTAAAACACATTTGATTGTGAACATCGCAGGTGAGAGCGTTCATGATTTTGTATATTTAGCAAAAAGACTTGATTCGGAAAAAGGAGTTTCCGCACTCGAACTTAATTTGTCCTGTCCTAATGTGGAAAAGGGACTTGAATTTTGTTCGACGCCGAAGCTTGCGCACGAATTGGTGAAAGCGGTAAAATCCGAAACGAAACTTCCGATTTTCTCGAAAATTTCGCCGGAAGCGCACGATTTTTTAAATGTAACAGAATCCATCATTCGCGCAGGATCGGACGGGTTGAGTGTGATCAACACCATCCGCGGAATGGCGGTGGATATTGAGAATATGCGGCCAAGAATTGCAAAAGTGCTTGGCGGATTAAGCGGTCCCGCCATTCGGCCCATTGCTCTGCGATGTGTTTACGAAATTAAAAGGAACTTCAAGATTCCCGTCATTGCCATGGGTGGCATCATGACTGCTGAAGATGCGCTCGAATTCATCGTGACCGGCGCTGATTTGGTTGCGATTGGTACCGCGAACTTTGTTAATCCGAACGCAAGCATTCAAGTGATCGAAGGAATCGAATCGTATCTCATGCGGAAAAATTTTTCATCGATCGGTGATGTTCGGGGGAAACTGAGTGTGCTTGATCATAAAATGGTGGGAGTAACGGCAGGATGAGCAAAAAAGAAAATTTTGGAGACAGGCTGATTGTTGCGCTGGACACACCGGACTTGAAACGCGTGAAACGTTTGGTTAAGTCACTCCACAAAATGATTCCTCATTTCAAAGTCGGAAGCGAGCTGTATACGGCGCATGGCCCCGAAGCGGTGAAAGCCGTTCGGTGGGCAGGCGGACACGTGTTTCTTGATTTAAAATTTCACGATATCCCGAATACCGTTGCGGGTGCCGTTCGGGAAGCTGCCAAAATGAATGTGTTTATGATGACCATTCATGCGATTGGCGGGTTTCAAATGATGGAAGCGGCTAGGCAAGCAAGCGAAGAAATGGCACGCCGCAAGAAAATAAAACGCCGGCCGAAACTGGTTGGGGTTACGATTCTTACCAGCATGAGCGAACACGAATTAAAAAATGAGGTTGGAATTGAACGCCCGCTTGACCAAACTGTGCTTCACTTTGCTGAAATGGCCGACCGGGCTGGTTTGGATGGGATTGTGGCGTCCGGGCGAGAACTTGCGCTCATTCGCTCTAAAATGGGAAAGGACCTTCTGGTGGTGACTCCAGGCATCCGGCCGGAATGGTCTGTGAAGGGCGATCAATCCCGAATTATGACTCCTAAAAAAGCGATTGATCTTGGCGCAGATTATCTGGTCATCGGTAGGCCTATTACCGAAGCGAAAGATCCTCTTGAAGCCGCAAAAAAGGTTATTGCTGAAATAGCCAAATAGGTTATAATCTTTCTTCTATTCTTCCTAATTGATTTAATGGGTGATCCCGAATTTCTGGATTTTTACCTGATATGATTGAAACAATAACCGGCTTCAGGATTTCATTGAAACAAGATTTAGTTAAATTTTCCAGCGTGTTGCTGCATCATGATTGAAGGAATGACCGGCTTTGGCCGTGCGAGCGTTGGCACGGGAGCTTTTCGCTGGACCGTTGAGATTCGATCTTTAAATCATCGGTTCCTTGATTTTTCTGTCCGTTTGCCAAACACATTTTCTGCTTGGGAAGCGGACATTCAAAAATTGGTTCAGTCCCGCTTGAAGCGCGGCAAAATCACCGTGAGCACTTCGCTTGCCAACGAAAGAGCAAATGGTGAGCGGATGGTTTTAGACGAAGCCAAACTCGATTTTTATGTCCGGACTTTCAAGCGGATTGCGCGAAAGTATCACCTTCAGGATGGAATCGGCATCAGGGAATTTGTGGCGCTTCCCAATTTATTCGCCGTTGAGAAAAAAGAAGTTTCGGGTCAGTATTGGCAAGGGTTAAAAAAAGCGGTTCAGGAAGCGCTTGAAAAACTTCTGAAGATGCGGCTTGCGGAAGGGCACGCACTTTCAAAAGATCTTTCGGGAAGAATTGTAAAGATTCGCCGCGCGGTGAATGTCATTGAACGTTCGGCAAAAAGATCCATTGTAGATTATCAAACGAATCTCGAAAAACGAATCCAGTCACTGGATGAAAGAATCAAGATCGATCCCGATCGTTTGGCGAGAGAAGTCGTTATGCAGGCAGAACGTTCCGATATTACGGAAGAAATTGTGCGTGCGCGGCATCACTTTGATTCGTTTATCAAGTCTCTTCATTCAAACGAAGAGGCGGGCAAAAAACTTGATTTCATTACACAGGAAATTCACCGGGAAGTGAATACGATTACGTCGAAAGCGCAAAATTTTAAAATTTCGAACGAAGTTGTCCAGATCAAAAGTGAACTTGAGAAGATCCGGGAACAGATTCAAAATATTGTTTAGTGAGCGCAAGAAAGTTTTGAAACATTTCGAGAAACAGGGAAGTTTGGTTGTTGTGTCCGCGCCTTCGGGGGCCGGAAAAACGACGGTGGTGGATGCGCTGATTCGTTCTTTGCCAAATTTGAAGCGTTCCGTTTCGTATACGACCCGTTCCCCGCGTGCGGGCGAGAAATCCGGTGTTGATTATCATTTCATTACCCGGGTTCATTTTTTTAAGAAGCGAAAACACGGGTTTTTTCTCGAGTGGGCCAATGTGTTCGGAAAGTTTTACGGGACGTCCAAGAAAGCCTGCCTTGATTTGATTTCAAAAAATCAGGATGTTCTTTTGACAGTTGACGTTCAGGGAATGCGGAAAATCAGGAAACAATTTTCGCGGGAAATTCCGATGTTAACCATTTTCTTAATGCCGCCCTCGATAACAGTGCTTCAGAAGCGGCTTACCAAACGAAAAACGGACGCACCGGCGGAAATTAAAAAGAGGTTACGGATTGCGAAAGCGGAGATCCGCGCGCGTAAGGAATACGACTTTACGGTTGTGAATCGCAAGGTGAGCCAAGCCGTCCGGGATTTTAAAAAGATTTTGCTGAAAAATAAATCAAGTTAGAGTTCATTCTAAAGAAGGGAAATCAATATGGCAATTTCACTCGAACAATTCAGAAAAAAATCAAAGAGTCTTTTTGGTTTGGTGATTTGCGCTGCCACTCGCGCAAACGAACTTTCAAGCGGCGGTCAGCCTTTGATTCAAACCAAGACCAAGAAGATTTCAACCATCGCGCTTGAAGAAATCGCGAAAGAAAAAGTTCATTTTGAAGCTCCGAAGCCAAAAACCGCAAAGTGATCAGCTGGTGAAAGCCAAAAACCGCTTCTCTAAAAAAACAGTTCTCTTCGCGTTAAGCGGAAGCATTGCGCTTTACAAATCCTGCGATCTTGTCCGTAATTTAAAAGCGGAAGGCGCCGATGTCATTTGTTTAATGACAAAAACGGCCGAGAAATTTGTGACCCCGCTGACTTTCCAGGCGTTGAGCGGACATCCGGTTTACACCGACCCGTTTTCAAATGACACTGACTGCCCCAGAACTTCTATTAAACAAAAAGATAACATGAGAGGTTCTGGGGCTGCCATGACTTCTAAATCTAGTTTGTCCGATTTTTCTAATGTGGGTCATGGTTGGGCGGTACTGCACACAACGCTTGCCGATAAAGCGGATTTGATTTTGATTTCGCCGGCATCCGCCAATTTGATTGCGCGTCTTGCCTCAGGAATGGCGGATGACATTGTGACCTCAGCGGTTCTCGCGTCCAAAGCGAAAGTACTCGTCGTTCCCGCCATGAACGACAACATGTATGCGCATCCCATTACCCAGGAAAATATCACCAAATTAAAAAGGATCGGATATCAGTTTGTTCCCCCCATCAAAGGCGATCTTGTCTGCGGCCGGGTCGGCATGGGGCACATTGCAGAGAATGAGCAGATTTTAAATAGCGCCTACTCTTTTTTAAAAGCATAAAATGTATATCTGATGTCTCGTATCACCGTGAAACAGCCCCGCCTTTTAGTCACCGCCGGCCCTACTCGTGAAATGCTGGATCCGGTCCGGTTCCTTTCTAATCTTTCCACCGGCGAAATGGGTTATCACATCGCCCGCGAAGCGCAAAAGAAAGGGTTTCAGGTCACCTTGATCAGCGGGCCTGTCGCAATCACTTCTCCGCGCAGGATCAAATTAATTCCGGTGGTGAGTGCAGGTGAAATGGAAAAAGCCGTCAAGCTCCATTTTCCGAAGTGTGACGCTCTTGTGATGACGGCTGCCGTTTGTGATTACACACCGGTTCACCGAAGTCCTCAAAAAATCAAACGAATTTATCAGAAACGGGTTCTTTTTAAACGGACGCGCGATATTTTAAAATCCATTTCGTTAAGAAAAGGCAATCGTTGCGTGATTGGATTTTGTCTGGAGACCGAGAATTTGGAACAAAATGCAATTCGAAAGCTTCGCGATAAAAAATTGGATCTGATGGTAGCCAATCTTTACGGAAAATCTCGGGTTCCTTTCGGACGAAATAAAGCCAAAGTGCTTCTTATCGACCGCACTTTCAAAAAAGAATGGCTTCCCAAGATGGATAAACGGAAAATCGCGCGCCATCTGATCTCTTGGGTGGAACGGCACTCGAGCTGCCCAAAGGCTGCTCACCGCTAATCTTTAAAGCTTTCATTTCGTCTAATGACAAACCAGTTGAATTTCCAGAAAAAATCACTAAAATGAAACTCTGAAAGATTTGAAATAATTCCATCATTTCGTTTAAAAAGTTGAACCTAATTAAAGAAGGAGGAATTAACATGAAAAAAGCAGCGTCTCTATTTTTTCTGCTGGCTTTGGTATTTTCGGGTTGTGCAAGTGAATCGAGTCCGGGCGGGCTTTCGGAAAGAGAAGCGGGATTGTTAGGCGGCGGCGGTTTAGGCGCTGGACTTGGAGCGATTATTGGTCATCAAACGGGACATGCGGGCGCAGGGACGGCAATCGGAGCTGGAGCCGGAGCGCTTGCGGGAGCTTTGGTTGGTGAAGGCATGCGCCGTCAAAAAGAATCAACCAAACAAGAAATTCGTCAGGAAATGATGGCTCAGCAGTATCAGCAGGGTTCCGCACCTCAATATGGAACCACGCAACAGCCGCAGGTCCAACAGTTGCCGCCGCGGCCGCAGCAGCAGGAACTTCACACCAAATACAATCCGCGAACCGGCGAAACCTTTCCGGAACAATATCAATTTGATCCCAAGACCGGAGAAGAGCTGAAGTATTTGCGGTAATGCGTTTGTTTTGTTGTTGATATCTAATTTGAGTATGCCAAACTGGAGATAGTTAAGCTATCTCCAGTTTTGCTTTTGTTTGCGGCACGGTAGCCAAGTGGTAAGGCAGGAGTCTGCAAAACTCTTATACGGCGGTTCGATTCCGCCCCGTGCCTGTTCAACTCACGTCATTTAATTCCTTCATGGTACAGCACGGCACTTTTTCAGGCTGAAAAGCGTCTAACTAAAATAGGTGGGACGATTCACTCCCTCCATCATCGTATTTTCCGGAGAATCCAATCGAAGATTTCGAAATCATCTTAGATATTTTGGCAGGGAACCGGAATGCTTATGCGGAGCTTGTTCGCAAGTATGAAGGGCGGGTCCGCGGGTATTGCTTGATCGTGCTCTCCAATGCGACGCTTGCCGATGACGCCGCGCAGGAAATTTTTATCAAAGCTTACCAAGCGCTCAGCCAATTCCGCGGAAACGCTTCCTTTTCCACGTGGCTCTACCGGATTGCCGCGAATCATTGCATGGATATCTTAAGAAAAACAGCCCGCCGAAAAACAGAATCGTGGGAAGCCCTTTTGGAAAAAGAGGGCGAGAAAATCGAAAGTTTATTTGTTGCGCGTTCAGATATTAAAAGTACGGAGCAAAAAGAACTTCTCGCGAAACTTCTCTCACATTTATCGAAAAAATCAAGAGAGATACTCGTGCTTCGCGAAATTCATGGGCTCAGTTATCAAGAACTCGCCAATACGTTAGAATGTTCGGTGGATGCAGTGAAGTCCAGGTTAAAACGCGCGCGCCGGGAGATTGAAGCAAATTTGCGGCACTTTTTGAGTGTAAGAGACGTCTAAATTAAGCAGAGGGCAAATCGATGGATCATCAAACAATTAAAGAAAAATTGCCGGCTTTTCGGGATCCTGAATTATCCGAAGAAGAGCGCCGTGAAATCGCAATTCACCTTCCTTTGTGTGAAGAATGCAGGGTTATTTTAAAACAGTGGGAAGTGATAGGCACCCTATTCGCCGGCGTTCTGCCACCGGCCTCTTCCGAATCTTTCGTAAGCGGTGTGATGTCTCGATTGACTGTTTTGGAAGAAGCTAAAACGCCTGCAGTCAAACGCTGGCCGGTACCGGATTGGCTATTGCCGATCTTGGGATATGGATTCGCATTTTTTCTCATGTTTTTGGCTATCACTCACCAGGAATCGACCGCCAGTACGGAATCTGTTTTACTCACCGATGTTCCGCAGATGTCGCGTTGGACTTATTCAGCGGAACCGATGGACGTTGATCAATTGATGGATGTTTCAAAGGAGGAAGTGTGAAAATACTGGGAAAGATGAATTTACATCAAATTATCATTTCACTTTTAGTGGGTTTTGCTGTAGGGGTTGGCTATAGTCAATGGCATGCGAGCGAACATTTCCATGGGCATTGGAAAAAAAAGGGCAGCATGCGGCAGCACATGCTGGAACGTTTCGACAGAAAACTTCATTTGACGGAAGATCAAAAGAAACAAGTGGGCGTTATTTTTGATGCGAAACAGCCTCAAATGCTGGCACTCCAAGCCGAGACCCGGCCCAAATTTGAAGCCCTTAGAAATTCAACACAAGCCGAGGTTCGGAAAATTTTAGATCCCAATCAGCAGAAGAAATTTGATGACATGAATGCTAAAATGGAAGAACGTTGGAAGGAACGTTCAAAATTTTTTAGCTCATGAAAAAATTTCTCACGCTGCGAAATCTGCAAGCGAAGCACTTATGCATGACGCAATCTTTGGTAATCTGGGTTGTGATCACGTTGGTTTTCAACGGCTGTTTTTCAGTACATCTCTCAAAAATTCAAATGATGGACGGGGAAACTCAAGGCATATTTACGTGGAATCGTGTGGCGGAGGAAGCGCTTCATCACAATCCGGATCTTTCGCAGGCACGCTTTCAAGTAAAGTCAAAAGTGTTAAGCCGAAACATTGCTTTCGGAAGCTATTTGCCCGCCGCGGATGCTTCGTTTGACCGGACATACACAAAACCCGTAGCGGCAGGGCCTGTGAAAGACAGTGAAAAATTCAACATGGGTGTTACCCAGCCGCTCTTCACCGGATTTAAAACGACCGCCGAATTTTTGAAAGCCAAGAAAGAATGGGAAGCCGCAAAATTTGCGTATATGAAAACAAGCGCCAATGTCCGATTTCTTTTGCGTTCCGCTTTTGTTGAACTTCTAAAACAAAAGAGGTTGTTAAAGGTCAATCAAAACATTGCCGGGCGCAGACATAAAAATGCCGAACTCATTCATCTTCGTTACGAAGCCGGCCGCGAACATCTGGGTTCCGATTTGCGTGTGCAGGCCATTCTTGATCAGGCGAATTTTGAAGTCCGCCAAACAAGCCGAAAAATTGAAAGCAAGTCCCTTCTTTTGGGACGCCAAATGGGTGGAAAATTCATGAATCCATTCCTCATTGAAGGCAATTTAGAAGAAATGGTTCAGGATCTGCCGGATTCAAAGCCGGATTTTCTTGCGATTGCGGAAGAAACGCCTCAAGTTAAAAACTTGATCAAAACAGCAGAGTCTTTAAAAGCTGCTGTTGTTTCTGCTGAATCAAGCGTTTATCCGCAAGTAAATGGAACTTATGATTATGGTTATTCGGGTGAGCGTTTTTCAAACCAGCGGGATCAGTCCAGCGTCGCCTTGAAAGTTTCGCTGCCTTTATTTCATGGCGGGCGAAATATCGAAGCGATTCGTAAAGCAAAGGCGGATTACAAAGCAACTTTTGAACAGGCGAGAAGCGCACGCGATCAAGCCGTGTCTGACCTTGCAGATGCTTGGGCAACTTTTCAAGATGCAAAAGAGCTTGTGAAAGTCCGCCAAAAATTTCTGGAAGCTTCGCATAAGCGCGCAGAGATTGTAAAATCAGAATATGAAACCGGGCTCGTCAATTTTCAGGATTTTGATACCACCGAACAGGAAATTTCTGATTCTGAAAGATTATACACTCAAAGTCTTGCGGATGCTTTGGTTCAAGAAGCCAATTGGAATTTTGTGAGAGGAGCAACTTTGGAGGATTTCGCGCATGTCAAATAAACGAAGCAGCGCCGGATGGAAATGGATCATTTTGGCGATTGTGATTTTGATCATTCTGAAGTTGGTTTCCCAGTTTTATCCAAAGGACAAGCCGCAAACGATTCGGTCTGTTAAAGTCAAGCGAGGCGATATTGCGCTTGCGATTACAGCGACCGGACAGGTGAAACCGCAAAATCGAATCGAAATGAAACCTCCGATCGGCGGGCGCATTGAAAAAATTTTGGTGGAAGAAGGCCAGCAAGTGAAAACAGGCGATATTCTGGCGCTCATGAGTTCTACTGAGCGGGCCGCGCTTTTGGACGCAGCAAGATCTCAAGGTGCTAAATCTCTCAGCGATTGGGAAGAAGCTTATAAACCCACACCGATTATTGCGCCCATTGATGCCGAAGTCATTGTGAGAGCGGTCGAGCCGGGACAAACCGTTACACCAACGGATCCCGTGGTGGTATTGTCGGATCGTTTGATTGTGGAAGCTCAAGTGGATGAGACGGACATCGGAAGAGTGAAAGAAGGACAGAAAGCCGTGATTAGTCTCGATGCCTATCCTGAGATTCATGTAGATGCCAAGGTTCAACACATCTACTACGAATCAAAAATCATCAACAATGTCACCATTTACCAAGTGGACATTCTTCCCGAGAAAGTACCTGAGGTTTTCCGGTCCGGGATGAGCGCCAACGTCCGAATTATAAAAGAAAGCAAAGACGGTGTTTTACTGGTTCCTTTGGAAGCGGTCAAGCGGGGGAAGGAAGGAAGTTTTGTTTTTCTCAGCCAGGGGCAAAATAACAAACCGGTAAAACATCCGGTGGAGCTCGGTATGACAGATGACACGAATGCGGAAGTCGTCTCAGGGCTCGATGAAAATGACACGTTGGTGATTGAAACGCAAAAATATTCACCTTCCAAAAATTCCAAGACAGGAAGTAATCCTTTCATGCCGGCGCCAGCCGGAAGAAGGAAAAGTAATTAGAATTTTGTATGATCGAACTAAAAAATATCACCAAAACTTACACGATGGGCAGCCAAGGCGTGCAGGCGGTGCACGACTTGTCGCTTTCAATTATGCCCGGAGAATTTGTTGCGATTATGGGCCCTTCTGGTTCCGGTAAATCGACGCTTCTTCATATCCTGGGTTTTTTGGACAGGCCTGACGCCGGATCCTATTTTTTGGGAAAAAAAGATATCAGTAAATTGAGTGATGACGAACTATCTGTCATCCGGAATCACGTCGCGGGATTTGTCTTTCAGCAATTTCATCTGCTTCAACGAAATACCGCTCTCCAGAATGTGGAACTTCCTTTGATTTATGCCGGCAAACGGGATTTGAAAAAAAAAGCTTTGGAAAAAATTAGAGACGTCGGTTTGGAAGCACGGGCAGCTCATGAGCCCAACGAACTTTCCGGCGGTGAACAACAGCGCATCGCGATTGCCCGGAGTTTAGTGAATGAACCCCCGATTATTTTTGCTGATGAACCGACAGGAAATTTGGATACAAAAAGCGAAGAAGAAATCATTAAAATTTTGGAGGACTTAAATCAAAAAGGTAAAACTATCATTATGGTGACGCACGAGCGGGAAGTAGCCGCTCATGCCAAGCGGATTATTTTTATGCGCGACGGCAAAATTGTATCTGACGAGAAAACCGCAAACGCCGCGCCGGTATCTGCGGCTTTGGATGTGACATCAGTCGACGATATTTTATCGAAAAAAGACCTGAAGGCCGGACGAGCGGAATGGGCGGATCATCTGCGGGAAGCGATTCACTCAATCTTTTCTCATAAGATGCGCTCCATGTTATCGATGCTTGGTATTTTAATCGGTGTTGCTGCTGTGATTGCCATGTTGGCTTTAGGAGCGGGAGCAAAAGAATCCATTGCCCAGCGGCTTGCTTCGCTTGGTTCAAATTTATTAGTGATCCGGCCGGGTTCTCCGCAGCTGCGCGGGGTTGCATTGGAAGCAGGATCCGTCACTCGATTCACTCTTCAGGATGCGGAGGCAATGGCCAAGCTGCCTGAGATTAAAAAAACGTCACCTTCGGTCAGAGGCCGCGCGCAAATTGTTTATACCGATAAAAATTGGAATACTCAGGTTCAGGGTGTCGGGGTGGATTATCAAACCATGCGCGCTGCTATACCCACGATCGGACGTTTTTTCACTGAAGAAGAATTGAGAACCAGGCAGAAACAGGTATTGCTCGGTACGACAGTAGCGAAACAGCTGTTTGGAGATGCCAATCCGGTTGATTCGGTTGTTAAAATCAACCGAATCAACTTCAATGTCATCGGCATTTTGCCGGAAAAAGGTGCGAGCGGCTGGAATGATGAAGATGATGTGGCGGTGATTCCGATTACGACGGCCATGTACCGGCTGTTGGGAAAGCAATATGTGGATTCGATTGATGCTGAAGTGAAAGACCCCGCATTGATGGATCAGGCTCAAGAATCAATTCGTAAACTGGTGATCAAAAGACAGCGCTTAAGCAAGGAGAATGAAGATTCATTTCAAATCCGAAACATGGCCGAAATTCAGGAGACTTTGGCCAGCACGACAAAAACAATGACCATGCTTCTGGGTTCAATTGCGGCCATATCACTTTTGGTGGGTGGGATCGGGATTATGAATATCATGCTGGTTTCCGTAACGGAACGCACAAAAGAAATAGGTCTTCGGAAAGCCATTGGTGCGCGAAAATCCGATATCATCAGCCAATTTTTAATTGAAGCGGTGGTGATGACATTCGGCGGAGGTATGATTGGAATTATTCTAGGGGTTGGTATTGCCGTTTCTTTTTCCGCCATTGCCGGCTGGAGTACAAAAATCTCTTTGTCTTCCGTTGTTTTAGCCACCGCATTTTCTATCCTTGTCGGCATTATCTTTGGCATGTGGCCGGCCCGTCAGGCCGCGCAGCTCAATCCGATTCAAGCATTGCGGTATGAATGAAGCAAATCATTCCTCCATTTTTCCTCAACAAAAAATAAATTCGCAGGTCCTTTTAATACAATGAAATTCATTTCGCTGCAATTATTTAACCTCGACTTTCTTTATCTCTCTTTTGCGGTCTTTGCCCGTCTAAGGCAATTCTTTGGCACAAATCCGGCACAAATTTGAACTATACGATTGAGATCGATCTCAACGTGGACAAAGAGCTGAGAAGAAAAAACGTCTTTGCGAATTATTTAATTTTGAGCGGACAGCCAATTGTTGGCATAGAAACTGCACTTCATAACTGAAATGTTATAAACATATTTTGACTTTAGGAGGAGACGCAAGGGGAAACTCCGACATTTTTGGCTTTCTTCTTACAAATTTGTTATTTTTTCGAGAGAATTCATGAGAATAAAATCTTATAGTGGAAATTTTTTGCCAAAAGTTTTCCTTTGGCAGATGTCGCTTGTGCTTTCACTTTTACTTGTCTTGGAGCTGCCGCTTTATGCAGGCGGTTTTCCCGTTGGTTTTGCGCGTCTTGGAATACAAAATGAAATTTTGCAATTTAAGCAGAAATTTATCGACCGCGACTTTTATCTAACGCGTGATCACTTTTCCCCGCCAAGCACTTCCAAGACTTTAAAACCAATTTGCATTCTGATTGGCGACGCGCACGGAAACAGGGAGGCGCAAAATTCCATTTTTCGTTTTGTCGAATGGCTCCGGGGCAAGCAGCCAGACGTTCTGTTTTTGGTCGAAGGTGTGCATGACGAACTGGATCTTCGAGCGTTCCAGCATTTTTCAGAAGCAGCCAGAGAAAAAATTACTCACAAATGGTTTGAACATGGCGAACTTTCTCCAATTGAATCTAGTTTTTTAATTCATCCGGAAGCGGGCCGTATTTCTGGTCTTGAAGGTTCAGATTTATATGAAAAAAACGTCAAAACATATTGGCAGGCGAAAGAAAATGAAAAACTGGCAAAGCCGGTGTTGGATAATTTATTTCAGCACACTTACCTCAAACTTTCTAAAACGTTTCAGTTGGAATTTTTGAAATTCAATTCATTTGAATCATTTTTGTCCTCGCTTGAACGCTCGCCGGAACGCACCATTGAATTATTTGCGGAAGTCATGTATCAAATTCCGCTTGAGAATTTGCAGGATTTTCAAAACCGTTTCCCGGTGATTTACCCGTTTTTTGGAATCATCCAGCAGATGATAAGCAAACCAAACCAACCGCTCAAATCAGAGCTGAAAGAGTGGTTCGAAGATTCTGAAGTAACCGCACGTTTGTCGGAAGAATATCCAAAGTTCTACGAATTTTTAATGAAACACAAGGCCTCTCATTCCCACAAAAAATTGGCTGTGCTTTGGACGGTGAAACCCGCGATTGAACATTTCATTTCGCTCGAAGCGTCTCCAGATGATCTGTTAGCTTTGCGTGAGTTTGAAAAAAATGATGGGCCCGCTAAAACACTTTTAATAAATAAAAGAGCAACGAGCCCGGAAGTTAAAGCTTTGATCAAACAGTTGGGACTATCAGAACGTTTTTATCAGCTGGCTCGGGAGCGCGACGCCATTTTCCGTAAACGTTTTCACCAAGTGGTGCATGCGCATCCGAATGCCAAAGCCATTGTCGTGATCGCAGGCGGATTCCATCTGGATCCTTTCCGGCAATTTTTGGAAGAAAAACGTTATCAGTATATCGTGATGAAACCGAAGATGGAACGTCCAAGCGAATCTGATTATGAAACACAAATGCGGAAATTGGCGTCTCTTTTTGCTTCAACGGTGGTGCTTCCATGGGTGACGGAAGAGCCTATTTATGAAATGTCCGGGCTTCCTTTGACCGGACGATTTGAACGATTGCGCCGTGAAATGGAAAAAGAGACGTTGTCTCGAAGCGAATTGCGGGCGGAAGCGCAAATATCGCGCAGAGACTTTTTCAGAGTTACTGGTAAAGCATTGGTTCAAGCCTCGGTGGTTGGTTTCGCAGCGGGATGTGCGAGTGAGAAAGCGCTTAATTGGAATACGATTCCGAAGTCATTAGAGTCTGATAACACACCGAGAAAAGCAGACGAAATTGTTTTAGTGCCGGGAGAAATTCAAACTGCACTTCAGGAATCGAACCCGCTTATTTTACAGCGCCTTCAAATTTATCGCGCTTATCTGGAATACCTGAAAACGCTTCCTGAATTTGCCAATGTGGATCTCAATCTCGCATTTCAGACTCAGATCGACAAAATAATTGCAAGTAACATTCACCGGATGAGTAAGAAAGAACAATTTGTTCGTACGCAGGTTTCCAAATTAGCCACAACGGTGATTGGAGCAGGCACAGGAAAGGTTTCAGCTGCATTGGCAGAAAGAAACAAGACGCTTGGCGATGTTGCGACGGCACTCGGAGACGCCTTGTCTCAGAAAGTCTCTAATAAAGTAATTGGTTCACAGCCGGATTCTGTCAATTATGATGCGGTTTTGGGAGATCTTGGAATTGCGATGAATCTGGTCACCAGTCCGGCGCTTTCGGCGCTTGATACGCTTGCAGATTATTTAGAAAAAAACCCGGCGGTTCCGCTTGTCAGTTTGAACACACCGTTTGGTTTTACACTTGGTCCTTCGAGCGGAAATATTGCGCAGGCAAGTCACAATCAACAGGTTGTGCTCAATTTGGTGCTTGAAATGATTCGGTACCGGAAAATCTTGAATGAACAGGCACGTGCCGTTTCGCAGCTTTATCAAGCAATGGAAGCTCTCAATTTGGAATTGCTTCGTCTGATGACGGATGCACATCTTGCGACCCTTCAAATTGAACAATTCCGTAGTCTTCGTTCGGCCACTTCCAAACAGGATATCAAACGTCTGGAGCTTGAAGTGGGAAAAACGTCACATTTAATTAACATTCAACTGAGAGCCATCTCGATTCTTCAGGGCAGCATCAATTTGATGTTCAGCCGGAGCCCGAGAGATTTGCGCAACTGGATTGTTGAAACGGGTGGCGGCGAACGTTCTGTTTTTACGACGGCCAACAACCTCAACAAAGAACCCATCCGCGGTATGGATCATTTGCGGAAAATTCCATTTATGAAATTCGAAGAAAATATTTATCATCTGGATCCGGTCGAGCTTCCGGACTTAGTTGACAGTCTCATTCAAAAAGGCGTGCTTGCACAAGACGCTGATACGCGGGAATGGTTTTTAAGTTGGGGCCGACATCAAACTAGTTTGCGCGGAGGAGACATTCCACGCGAACAAATTCGGCAGGCGGGGAAAGCTGCGCTCGAGAAAACATTTGATACTTCAGAAACAGATGAACAAATCATTCAAATCAGTTTGACGGAGGAAGGAATCCGTCAGCTCAATCTCTTGCGGCATTCAGAAGTTACTTTTGGCGTGGATTCCAGTTTTACAGCCTCACCCATCAACCATACAGGGACTTTGACATGGAGTATCCCACTTACCGTGGCATTTCGCTTTCCGCTGAGCACGCGAAACACACAAGTTTCCATGAAACAGGGGAAAGTGGATGTTGAAGTTTCCAGAATTTTAATCGATCAAGCGCGAAACGCGCGTGCCAGTGACATCGGGACTTTCCTTGATACGATTACTCAAACTGAAGAACGCATCGGACTCTTTACAAAGGAGCAAGCAAGGCATCAAATTTTGTTAGGCAAACACGGAAGAGAAGTTTCAGATTATTCAGACGATGCCGCTCACCCCGTTCCGGCTCAGGTTAAAAGTCAGTTTTATGATTTGGTGCGTGCCGCTCTTGATGCCCGCTTTCAACTTCATTCAGCGGAAATTGATAATGGTTGGTCTTACCGCCAGCTTGGGTTGCTCTTGAATGACAACAAAGATGTAAGAGGCCCTGAATATCCAAAAAGTGAAATCGATCAGCTTGATCCCAACGTAAAGCAAATGGTTGAACTTGGATTGGAATCGCGCTCAGAGCTTCGAAAAATTGAAAATGAAAGCGCGATGATTCAAACCATTGAAGAACGGCTCAATCTTTACGCCGATGAGTTGCCGCCGGAAGGTGAAATTTTATTCAGCGGAAATCGCCTGGAGTTTAAAAAAACCAGTCACAGTGTTCAATTGGTAAAAGCCAATCTGCCGCTTTTGAAACATTTCGATATTTCTTTTATTTTAATTTTGGTCGAAGAACGCCTTCATGAGCTTGCGCTTCACAAACATTCCGAGAATCAATTCGAAGCTCGCCATAACAAAGATTATGCGCTGTTTCAAGATACGCTTGTTCGCATTGTAAAAAGATTATTTTTAGAAAAACAACATCCGCTGCTGTCTCGCTTTTCTCCGGAACCGGAATCTGATTTTATGGTTCTTCGGGTTTTAAAGAAAACAGCGGCAGAAATTTCTGAAAAGGGAATGGATAAACGTCAATTGAATGATGGAGAAATTTTGTCTGTGCTTTGGCCGGTTTTAAAAGCCGAGGCCGATCAGCCAAAAAGAGCAACCAATCCGAAGCGTGTTATTTTAGTGCCGAATTCCCAACAGGTTTCAGAAAAGCTTGCCGAACAAACGAAACCGGTGATTCATAGTTATCGCACGACACTTTACGGTGCTGCCGGAATTAGCGAATCTTTTTTCAAACAGCACGGAATTACTCCTGTTCAGAAAGAAGGACTGCTGAAAGATCCGGATGTTGTTGATGCCGAGCAAAGAGGAATCTTGAGGTTTGTCCGGGAATCTGCAAGTCAAATTTCGGCGAACGCGATTGAACTTTTACGTTATTTTAAATTGGATGAAGTCAGAGATTTGGTTAAAGAGCATCAAATTCCGATTGAAAACTTAAATGAGGAAGCGCTTGCGCTTTATCGCCGCGGCGATCATGAAGGCCTGCAAAATTTTCGCGGGCGAATCGGGAGAATTTCGACTGCTTCTGTAGAAGACAATGTTCATCTTGTGAGAGACGCTCATCCTGAACCGGCTTCAACAGGAATTATTTCGCTTGAGCCAGTTCATGATGATTTAGAGTTGGCTCGAACCAATTCTGAATCTGACAGCAAGCCGCAGCGGCGAACGGGGAGGGGAAATTTGCTAAGAATTCTTTCGCTTATTGTGGGACTAGTACTTCCACTTTCAATTGCATTTACAAGCCCTGTGATTGGGTTTATTTCGCAGGTTACTTCTAAGCCCGTTGTGCCAAAAGTAAGTTTAGCTCCTCAGCCTGACATTCATGAATCCACCGCCGCTTCGCGACCTGCTGCACCAGTTTGGAAAAAAGAAGTAACACCGCCGCAGGTATTTTCCAAGCCGGTTCAAAAACCATGGTTTGCCGATGCCGGGCGGACAAGAATAGAATTAAATCCAAAAGCGAAAGATTTGATCAGAAACCGACAAATCTCCGTCTCAAAATTTCTGGAAACATTAGGAATGGCAAAATCAATTCAGGTAGTTTTGTCCGCCGTTTCGCTTCCGGACACACTGACAATTCATGACGATGGTAGAGAATTAAAAATTGACTGGGAAGAGGCACTCGCTCAGCTTGCAAACCGCTTTGAATCAATAAAAGAAAAACTCGCAGCGGAAGATCCAGGATTTGTGGAAGAAAAATTCGCCACAGAAGATCCGGAATCTAAAAAAAGTGAAAGCCAATTACTGCCCGTTCCGTGGAATTTAAAGGAGTGGCTTCAAACCATCCGCGCAAGCCAGGAGGCTTTGGTGAGAGTTGCGCCGTTCCGAAGCGGCGACCAAGAATTACGCAGTACCACTATTCCGTGGAATCAATTGGTTTCGGATGTTTTTCTTGGAATTGCACGGGCCGAGCGCGAGTTGGATACTTTCTTGCGCGGCGATTCTTCAAGCGGTGATTTCAGAACTATTTTGGTGGATGCTTACAAGGATTTGCGAGCGCTTGCGGAAGCGATGGAATATTATCAGAACCTTGAACTCGAATTCATTCCAACAAATCTTGCCCAGCATTTAATTCTCAACACGACGAATTTCTCGTTTTTTCAACCCGCAAGTCCCGGCTCGCCTTACTCGGTGGTGTTAAAAGCAGATGAAAACGTGCCGCTTACGAAATTAACATTGCTTTTGAAATTAAAGAACGGAACAGAAATTAAAATTAAGCCGAATCAATTAAACTGGGCGCGGCTTGGCAATCAAACGTATTTGGGATTGGTGACTTCAATAGAGCAGATCGATTTAAGCCCAGGCGTTGCGAGTACTTATGTGGAGTCAGCTGAACCAAATGTTGCGGGTTCAAATCAGGATGATGCCGCCGAACCGCAATTCATCCGTGTCCCAAACGGTTTCAAGGTTGATTTAAAGGTTAACTATTTTCAAGAGGTGAAAGCCGGAGATTTGATTGCTGAGGTATACGATCCTTCGATTCCGCAAAAAATTAACGAGTTAAAAAATCGTCTCAGCGATCTTCAAAATGCACGGCGTATTTTGAGTGATAACTTACCTTTTATTTCTTCCAATGTTTTTAAGTCAGAAAAAGGTGCTTCGCATGATCAACTCGCTAAAGCCATTGCAGGATTGAACGCAGAAATTGAATCGCTCGAACAATCAAATGCAAATAGAATTCAAATCACAGCAGAACAAAGCGGGATATTCTTGCCGCCCAATGTCAGCCATTCGCCTCAAGTTACTACGAATGAAAATTTGCTTGGTTTTATCTCGCCCGTCATGGTTGAAAAACAGGACGCGTTACGCAGCGAACTTCGTTACGCAAGTACCGTTGCATTATTACGAGCATTGATATCGGCAGATCAACCGCCTCATGCAAATCGGGTATTTGGATTTGAAAGGCAAAATTCACCATTCTCAGATGCTGTTAATTCGGCAAGGGAACGCGAGGTTTGGACAAAGTCGCTCAAGCGTTACCCGATACCGGTTCCTGCGAAGCAATTTTTGGGATCGACTCAGTTAGTTCAAACGGCCGACACGTTGCTCGTGACGGATTTTGGTGCTTTTAGTTATGACGGATTCAAAAACTGGAAAGCATTTCTTCCGAGCAGCCGTGAACTGCATTGGATGATTGTCGCGAGTTCAAAGGAAGCGTCTTCAGTCCAATTTCGGAGTTTTCTGAATGAACTTCATGCGCTGGGTTATTTTCCAACTATTGTTCGAACTCGCGAAGAAGCGTTGCGTCAAATTGCGCGCCAGTCTCATCTTTGGAAACCAAATTTTATAAAATGGATTACCAGTTCTGAAATCTCGGATTTGAATCTGAATAACCAAGTAAGCGACTTAAGCGACAGCAGCGCATTGATTGTTAAGTTCAACTCTCGCGTGTATCGTGAAATTGAACCATTGTTTTACAAACTCATTCTTCAAGCGGTATCAGCTCAGGAACTGACATCTCAATTTCAATCCATTGAGTCAAACAAATCAGGATCGTGGACTGTTCTGGCGTTTAATTTCAATCAGCTTCTCGTTCAATTCTCAACTGGCCAAACTCTCTCGCATTTTGCCTAAATCTTCATTCTGCTTGTAACATTTCGACAGAGTAAATCAGTTTTGCTATACTACCATTCAATAAATCAGGTTATTTTTTGGAATAAAAATGTTAAAATACAAAAAATATACTTCAACATGCCGAAGTGGCGGAATC
>OBEQ013058975.1_pt1 | contig 99388 bp, 101 predicted proteins | sample 1670901 | NCBI WGS metagenome assembly OBEQ01 (sample SAMEA104232315, study PRJEB22302) | groundwater metagenome | biome: forest; feature: aquifer; material: groundwater | place: USA | collected 2011-08-07 | depth 5.4 m
CAGAGCCGGTGAGCGCCGCGAGCTCCTTTACGCTGATTTTCGGGTTCCCCGCAATGAGGGAGAGCAGCTCCTGCCGGATTCCGGTGCCGGTCATTTGGTCCCCTCCATGATTTCCCAGTGCCCGCCCCTGTCAGGGCCGACGCGCTTCAAAATCCCCTGCTCCTTTAATTTTGACATGTGCTTTTCGACTGCCCTCTGCGAGATGCCAAGTTTTCCGGCTATTTCCGCCGCACCGATGCGGTTATTCCCACTAATCAGGCCAAGGATTTTCTCCGAACCTTTCTCCGAACCTTTCTCCACAGCCGGTGGCCTTTGGAAAGTCACTGTGAAAAAGTCGGTGAATTCGAACTTTGGCCCGGGGAGTTTTGCGAGTTTCATCGCATTTTTCATTCTTTCGACGCCGGAACCGACTTTTTCGACCAAATCAGCGGTTTTGAATAAGCTGAACAAAAGAGGGTTCCTTGTGACGCTTTTCCTGCCGAATTCCTCTTTTTTAATGGCGGGAACCAGGCCACCTGGATTGCCAATCTCTATCCTGTCATCGAAAACGTCTATTTGTATGTTTGCCCCTTTCTCATTGTAATCCCTGTGGGTTATGGCGTTTATTATTGCCTCCCTAAGGGCATCTTCCGGAACCTCCAGCACCTCCTCCCTTGGGCCTGCCGTCTCAATTTTATACTCCAGCCGCAGGTTTCTGAACAGGAAACCAATGGTGTTTACATAGTTGGAAACAGCGTCCTGCGCAAAATCTTTTCTGTCCAGTATTTTGTACTTGTCGGTTCCCTTGTATAACACACAGGTGATTATTGCGTGCCTGAAAAACTTTTCAATATCGCTGCAGAAAAACAGGACCCCGGCATTCTTGAACCTGCCGGTTTCGGTTAAAACGCCAAGATTCCTCAGAATGTCCTCATCCGGAATGAGCCTGCTTAACTTGGCCCTTTGCAGGAATGCTTCAAACACCCTTTTATCAAACCCGTTCTCAAAACCGAAAGCGGGGTGAACTGCCTCATCAAACAGAATCCTTCCCTCTTTATTGAAAAATGCCCGTATCTCATCGGTTGAGAGCTTCTGCGAATTGCCCCCCTGCCTCAGGAAGAATCCCTGCGAGCACCTGTATGGCTTGTTTATTCCCTCTTCAACATTTATAACCAGAATACTGTCCAACGCCTCGAGGTTTATGTGTATTGCGGGGTCGCAGCCTCTTGCGGTATCCTGTATCTGCGCTTTGAGGCCATTTGTTATTTCCAGCCCCCTGACAACGCCATCATCGCTTATTCCAATGAATATTCTCCCGCCACCCGTGTTTGCAAACGCCGTCATCTCTTTTGCAATGCCTTTTGCGTCAAAGCCTTCCTTGAATTCAACCGCAATTCCCTCGCCCTGCGCTATGAGGAACTCTAATTCTTTTTGGCCCATTTTGCGATTTTCCATGCCTTCTTCCTGCCTTTTCTCCTGCATTAAAACCCCGACCGCCATAAAAACTATCCCCGGAATTTAACCATCCATTCTGCCATGCAGGCATTCAGGCCAATCTTTCCCGTGCGCGAGTTGAACACGAGCGAGGCCCACGCGCGGATTGCGCCCGATAATTGGGAAGATTGATGCATCGCCATAATTTGGGGCCTGTCCCGCCGCGCCGCCAAAATCATTTCCGGCAAAGGCGGATTTTATACGCCCCGAACCGGAAAATGCCCCGGGCCTATCGGCACTTCCCTTCGCCAAATCCCCGAACTCCGCGCTCAAAACACGCTCAACCCCAAAACCATGCGGCATTGGCTTAATGCCCCAAAAACCCGAACCTGCCCCAATTCCCTGCAGGCATTATTTCCAGGTTTTATATCCGGTAGTATTACGGAATTTCACTTTTTAATACTACCAGTAGCGCCGCGGCATTGCGGGATTTTTTTCGCGTTTGCGGGTTTTTTGCGCCCGCACCCTGACATTGATGCCCGCATAAAACTTCACCGCCAAGAATACATCTTACGGAGATAATTTAGCCGGGAACCAGGCACTTGCACCTAGTTTTCAAGCAGCCACTTCCACAGAGGCTTGTAGTGTATCATCCCTTTTATCCCGAACCGCTCTTTTTCCCCGCTGCCTTATAGCCCTGCGTGGGCACCAGAAGGTTTTGGCACTTTAGTTCCCGGCCTGCCTGCAGCAATGCGCGCTCTTCACGTTTTCTTGTTTCAAGGCCGGAGATGCCAAAGCATACCTGGATCAGCTGGCCGATTTTCCCGCCTTTTCGGACAACAAAATCAACTTCATGGTTTTGGCCGTTTTTCCAGTAGAACACTTTGTGAAGGTTTTCAATTTCGCCTTTCTTGAGTTCAATGGCAACGGCATTCTCAAATAACCTTCCCCGGCCAGGGCTTGTTTTGAACGCCTTGGCAAAAATGCAGCCGTTGTCAAAGCAGTATATTTTCTTGTTGTAGCGGGCCCGCCTTCGCACCGGCATATATGCCCCTCCCCGCTCCGGGACTTACTTATTAATCGGCGACGGGTTCTGTTGCATGAACACGCTCGAAAAGCTGCAGGTGCCGGGGGCGGGACAAGGCGGGACGTTTGCACGCCCGCAAAAACAAGCAGGGGGCTCAAAGGGGAGGAGCGCATCGGCGCGCCGTACGGGGCAGGAGTTTGCCGCGCCTCTACGCCGGATGGCAAGTGCGTTTCGCTTCTAACAGGAATAGCGATGAGCCGCGCGATGCCGTTTGTTCAGGCAGGCGGGGTTTTTGCAGTTCACATGAACTTTGCCCAAAACAGGCAAGCTGCCGCCTGAAGAAAGTTATTTATTCTCCAAAGCAATACTTGCTAATTGTGCACAGGCTCAACATCAAAAAGCTCGTTATTTCCATTCTGATATGCGAGCTTGCGGGCACAATTGCGTGGTTTTTCAGCGCGCCCTCAATCGCCTCGTGGTACAATTACCTAAACAAGCCAATTTTCACCCCGCCTTCGGAAATTTTCGGCTACATCTGGGCGTTGCTCTACCTTATGATGGGAATCGCGCTCTACGGGGTGTGGAACAAAGGATTTGAGCGGCCGGAAATAAAACGGGCAGTTTCGGTTTTCGGCGTGCAGCTGGCGCTCAATGTCATCTGGGCGCTGATTTTTTTCGGCAGCCACAATATCGGCGTCGCGCTCGCCGGCATTATAGCGCTCTGGATATGCCTCGCGCTCACGGTTGTGGAATTTGGCAGGATTTCAAGAAAGGCCGCGGTGAGCCTCTTTCCCTACCTTGCATGGGTCAGCTTCGCGTTCTTTTTGAACTACGCTTTCTGGATTCTCAACCCGTAAATTCCGGCGCACCGGCAGCCATCCCTGCGCTCCGAAAATAAAATATGCCAACCCGCCCAGTTCTTGCGCATGGGCGAAAAATCCTACAAGGCGAACCGGCAATGGTTCCTCTCTCTCCCGCGCGGGATGGTTTCCAAATCCGATTTTGGGCAGGTGCACAAAATCAACGCCTTCGCGCGGTTCAGGGCTTTTCCTGAAATGCTGCTCTTCTCCGAACCTGAAGGTTCCCCGCAGTGGGCAATTGAACAATCGCTGCAGCACTTCTGCCATCGCTTTCCCACGTTTGTAATTGCGCTCTGCCAAAAAGATGCCGGGGGCGGGACGCTCTACTGCGCAATTTTGCGGCTAAGGGAATTGCCAGGTGCCCAAATTGCCGAGCGCTTCGAATCCGACAACGGTCTTTGCGAGGCGGCATATGAAAAGTTTTACGCGTCGCAATTCATTAGCACCCGAAAAAACCTCAACACGCAAAAGCGGCCCATGCCGGAATTTTTCATCGCAAAAGGGGAGCCCGAATGGAAATCCATCAGGCACAACAAATTCACAGGGCCAAATACGGCCTCGCGGGATTTCTTATAGCCCCAAAACTTATTAACCTAGGAAAACATTCCTATATCGCATGGGATACGAGCACACCAACAGCAAGGGCATAAGGTACTTCCTCAACTCAACCCTTGGCGGAAGAAACGGCATGGTGATTTACTTCTTCTCAAAAGAGCCCAAGAGCCCGTGCGGGCTGCCGGATGGCTATTCAATTGTGGAAAACCCGCTAACGAAGCTGCCGATACTCAAGAAGAAGTGAGATTTCAAGGTTTGGGGCAAAACCCGTTAATCCATTTAAAATGTTTTCCAACCTCCCTTTTGGTGACATTTATGGCCGCTAATTACCTTCTCCCGATAGAAAAAGCCACCGAAGCCAAGGACGGCCTCTTCTCCGCGCTCCAGAAGTTTTCGGCAAAACAAAAACCCGTGCTCGCGGACATGCGCCTTGAGGTTTCCAACGGCCTTGCCGCCGGGGCGCTAAACGGCAACATCAAGGGCGCCGCGCGCGACTACGGCGCGGACATCGGGGTTCGCGTATTCTGGGGCAAAAAAGTTACGGCGGGCGGGTTTGCCGGAAAGAGCCTCGGGGTGAATGACTTCAAAAACATCGACAAGACGCTCGATTCATTGCTCGCGGTGGCGCTAAAGAGGGCGAAGTTCAACTCCGCGGCGAAGGAAAAGGAAATGAAGCGCTTCCCAAAAGAGGGCAGGGGATTGTACTCGACAAAATTTGCGGATGTTTCGCCGGTGCAAAAGGAGTGGACCGCGCCGTACAAGAAAAACCCGCTTGATGCCACAGTTGAGGAATTTGTGCAGCGCTCGGAAAAGCTCTCGCAGGAAATCGGAAAAATAGAGGGCATTGCAACAAACAGCATCTCGATTTTTGCAGGCCTTGACCGCAAGGTTTTTGCGAGCAGCGAAGGCTCGCTAATCGAGCAGACACGCGCAATAACAGAGCCCTCGATTTACATCGCGGCGAAAGGGAAAGCTAGCGAAACATTCCATGAATGGATTGCCGAACCCAAGGGCCTTGAGGCGCTCGAGGGCGAGAATTCGCACGGCAAGAGCCTTGAGGATTTTGCGCATTTCCTTGCGCAGGGAACTGTCGAACTCTCCAACGCCCCGGCGGTGAAATCTGCAAAGGACGCCACAGTTATCACAGACCCGTGGTTCAACACCCTTTTGAGCCATGAAATCTGCGGCCACCCAAGCGAGGCCGACCGCGCCCTCAAGCGCGAAACTGCATGGGCCGGGCGCGCGTGGTGGTTTAACAACCTGAAGGAGAACATGTTCGGCAAGCGTGTCGGCTCTGAAGAAATGAATGTGACCGCAAACCCGGAAATCGGAGGGTACGGAAATTTCGCATTCGACGATGAGGGCACGCCGATGAAAAAAACAACAATAATCGAGAACGGAATCCTCAAGGATTTCATGAACTCGCGCGAAACCGCCGCAATTCTTGGCCAGCAGCCAAACGGGCACATGCGCGCATCTTCCGCATCCTCGATGCCCGTGATTCGGATGAGCAATGTATTTTTCGGGCCGGGCGGGTGGAAAGCTGAGGAACTTATCTCCGAAACGCGCGACGGGTATTATATCGTCGGCCAGAAAACCCCCTCAATCGGCGAGAGCCGCCAGAACTTCAACATCACCTGCTGGAAGTGCTACAAAATCGAGAACGGAGAAATAGGGCAGCTCTACCGCCAGGCAGGGATAGAGTATGATTCTGCCGACATGTTCATGAGCATCGAGGCTGCAGATGACCTCAAAAGGTTCAACGTTCCAAACTGCGGGAAGGGAACTCCGATGCAGACAATGCGCGTGGGGAACGGCGGGCCGCACCTGCGCATAAAATCCAACATTACCGGGCAGAGGGATTCTGGGTGATTTCGCTAAAAGAACTCAAATCAACCGCAAAGGACCTTCTCGTGTACGCGGAAAAACAGAAGGATGTCAAGCAGGCCGAGGCGTATGTTTCGTGCAACGCGCTAAATGTTTACAGAATCGGATACCACTCAGTGATACCGAGCAACGGGCTTGAGGAGCCGAAAAGCGAGGAGGATTTTGGCCTGAGCCTGCGAATCCTCTTCAAGGACGGGAAAAACGGCATGGGCTCTAGCGACTCGAACCTTTCTCGGGAGGGGTTTGCGGAAGCTTACCAAAAGGCGCGCGAGGCTCGCGTGCTCGACACCGATTTCCATTCGCTTCCCGAGCCTCGGGGCAAGGCAAAATCCGGAAAGTTCTTCGACAACAAAATAATGAAAACCGACGAGCAGAAGGGCATTGCAAAGGCATACGAGCTGCTCGATGGGGCTTTTGGAGAGCTCAAAAAGAGCCACTTCTCCGGCGGCATAAACATCACAGGGGAACTGGACCTTATGGCATCAAGGTTTTGCGTTGCGAGCACGAACGGAATTTTCGCTTTCGAGGAAAACACAAGCTCGCTTGCAACCCTCACAACAAGCCTCGAGGCCGAGGAGAACGCCACCGGAACCTCATTCGAATCATCCACGCACATCTCAAAGCTCGACTCATTCGCGGCGGGCGAAAATTCCGCGCAAAAGGCAATTTCGATGCAGCGCCCGAAGGCAATGGATAGCGGAAAATACAAAGTGGTGCTAAGTGAGAGCGTTGTAGCAGAACTCTTCTACAGCAGGTTCGATGTCGCGCTAACATCAATCGACTACAACGCGAGCCCGTTTATCGGAAGGATTGGGAAGCCGGTCGCGGTCCCGGAGTTCAATGTGTCCGACGAGCCCGGGCTTGCGGGCGCAATCGGCTCGAAGGCGGTGAACGATGAAGGGTCGCCCACCAAAAAAACCGAGCTTGTGAAAAACGGCGTGCTCGTAAATTACCTCTCCAATGATTATTACTCGAAAAAGAAGACGGAGTGGGCAAAGTTCGAGCCGCGTTCCGGCTTTAGGAGCGGCTCATCGCGCAGCTACGGCTCGGATGTGGGAATCCACGGGACAAACATCACGGTTTCGAAGGGCAGGCACTCAAAAGATGAGCTTTTGGAGGAAGTGAAAAACGGAATTTACGTGGGAAGGCTCTGGTACACCTACCCCGTGAACGGCTATGCGAGCCCGGATTTCACATCCACAATCCGCGGGGACTCATACATTATTGAGAACGGAAAAATCACCGGCGCGCTCACCCCGAACACCATGCGCGTTCTTGACAGCTTTGACAATTTCATGAAAAACATCACCGCAATCGGCAAGAAGCAGAAGGCGATACAGGCATGGGGGCAGGAGGAGACGATTGTGACGCCTGAAATCGCTTTGAGTGAACTGAGCCTAAAGAGAATTTCGAAGGGCGTTTACTGAAAAAATAGCCCTCATCGACAATCAAATTGATTGGGACAACTCTTGAAATTTCTGAATTATCTTTACCAATGCAGGTAGAACTTTAAGTCTTTGTTCTTTAATTTTATTGACCAAAGATTCATCAATAATTAATGGTGCAAGTTGTGGAAATCGAATCGATATCCTTCCACCAACTAAGTATCTTTCACTATGGGCTATTTTATTTCTTATTTCTCTAATATATTGCAATGAAGAGATTATTTCCTTTAACTCGTTTTGAGTCAACAAATTTTCAGCTACACAGATTTCCTCAAATCCCTTGACTTTGCCTTTAAAATTTAATTTATGCGCATTCTCTTTACACACGATTCTTGCCTCATATTTGCGATACATACATTGTTTTGCAATCACAAGTTCTAGAAGCTCTTCAACTCCACGGGCATGCCTTATGATTTCTCCACTAAATTTATCGTGGCTTTGTTGAAGTTCTTGTAAGTTGGCCGAATCCACATTACGATATTTACGGGTTTATTTTTAAAAACGAGCTACCCGAACGTGAATGTGTACAGCTCAAACCCCGCGCCGTTTACATCAAGTTCGAGGCGTTTCAGGGCATACTCCTGCAGGGAAACGACATTGTAGAGTTTCTGGCCATGCACATTTACAGTGAAATTCCCGCCTGCGGGCGCATCAGTGCCTTTGTTGCCTGCATTAATTGGAGCGCCATCAATTGAGGCAAGAACCTTTGACCCGCCCGCATCCATGTTCCCGGCAACAATATTCACATTCTTTGCGTTGAAGAGCAGCACAACTTTCCCTTTTCCGGAAACCAGTTTCACTGAATCCTCATTGTTCTCCCATTGCCCTTCGAGGTAGACAAGGTTCGGAGCAAACGCGCCGGGAAGCCTGTATTCAAATGTTTTTCCTGGTTGGAAGCCTTCAGCATTCCCAAACGGCGCGCGTGCAAAATCATAGCCCAAATAAAGCTCCGGCGTGCCGATTTTGGAAAATTCTGTGGGCTGCACTATTGGCTTGCCCTTATCCATCTGCACCTTTGCATCCTTTTCCTGCAGGAGCTCGACAATTTTTGCCTCGGTTTCCCCATATCCGCCCTCGCCGATGTGGTCATACCTTATGTAGCCATCTGCATCGATGAGGTACTTGTGCGGCCAGTACTGGTTCTTGTAGGCGCGCCATGTCGCGTAATCATTGTCGAGCACCACAGGATACCTGAGGCCATATTTTTCAACTGCGGCCTCCACATTGCCAAAATCCTTTTCGAACTCGAACTCGGGCGTGTGCACGCCGATTATCACAAGCCCCTTGCCCTCATACTTTTCGTGCCATGATTTGAGATAGGGAAGGGTGCGGATGCAGTTGATGCAGGTATAGGTCCAGAAATCGACCAGCACAACCTTTCCTTTCCGGGAAGCAAGATTGAAACCTTCAGGGGCATTGATATAGCCTTTAATGCCTGCCAGCTCCGGCGCCTTTTGCAGCCCGGCTTTCTGGGCCGCGCCTGCGGCCTGCCCAAGCGGGTTTTGCTGCTGTGGATTTTGCGCCTGAGGGTCCTGCTGCTGGGCCTTTTGCAGCTGCGGCTTGCCTGACTGTATGGAAAATATGATTGCGAGAATTATTGCGGCCACTGCAAGGAGCAGCACCTTGTCCTTGTGCCTCTCAAAAAACGCCTTGGAATCCGGCATAAAAACCCTCACCCTGATGAAATGAACTGCTGCACTGGGAAGAGGTTTGCGACAATGTATAGTGAATCTGTCACAACAAGTATACCGAGAATGACAAGCACTATGCCAAATATTATGTTGAGCGTCCCGATGTATGGCCCTGCCTTTTTTATCAAGCCTGTTGCCTGCGAAATGAAGGCGCCTGCCAGTATAAATGGGATGCCAAGGCCGAGCGTGTAGGAAACCATCAATGGAAAGGCAGCCTCAGGCCTTGTGGCTGCAAGCGTGAGCACCCCTCCCAGCACCGCCCCTACACATGGCGTCCAGCCCACGGCAAATGCCGCGCCGAAAACAAAAGAGCCGATGTACTTGAACTTTTCCGCGCCCTTCACGTCGAGCTTGTGCTCGCGCTGCAAAAAATCAATTTTGACAAGGCCCATCAGGAAAAGCCCGAAGAAAATTATTATCGCCCCGCCGATGTAATTGAGGTATGTGCGAAGGTCGTATGCAATCCCGGAAAGCGCGCTCTGCAGCAGCACCCCAAGAATTGAGAAAACCACTGAAAAGCCCAAAACGAAAAGCACGCTGCTGACAAATATCCTCATGCGCGTTCCCGGAACATCCTGCTGCACTTCCCGAATTGAAGTGCCTGCAATGAAAGTGAGGTAAGCCGGCACCAGGGGGAGCACGCAGGGGCTTAGGAAGGAAAGAACCCCTGCAACGAATGCTACAATAAATGTCAGCTCTGCCACTTCATCCACCCAATGCCCCTAATTTTTGCACAACATCGCCCGGTGACCATGATTCGCCGGATTTTAACAGCACTTTTTCCCGGCCGTCAACAACAACATGCGTGTGCTGGTATGTGATACCAAACTTTTTTGCAAGGGCAATCTCATCCGTGTCGGTTTCAGAGTCCTTGTAGTTTACCTGAAATCCCGTGATGTTGGGATTTTTCAGCTCCCTAAAGCCCTGCTCTAATTTGGGCTTTTGCGAGGCGCATATCGGGCACCAGTTGGCGTAGAATTCGAGAAAAATTGTCTTGCCTTCAGCCTTTGCGGTCTCATACTTTGCCTTGGTGAAAGGCACATAGCTGGGCTTTTGCATGGCATCGCCCGGCTTGGAACCGGTTTTCATCACGCCTGCCGAATCATTGATTTTACCCCCATCGCCCTGCGCCGGCGCCTCTTTGCCGGCCAACGCATCCGCGCTCTTTTGCATGGCAATGCCTTTGGCGTTTTCAGCCGCAGCCACACCACCATTGGAAGCGAGCGCCGCATCGCCCTTTTGCTGCGCGCACCCGGAGGCGAGCAACAACGCTATCATCGCAATTCCTAAAAAAAGTCTTCCGCCCATTACAATCGCCTCCTAAAAAAATGCTTTACCTAATTCGTTTTCCACTGTTTAAAAGCTTTTTTCCAATTCGGCTCATTCCCTGTAGGTCGAGTAGGCAAGCACGGCAAGCGCCACTGTCTGCGAAGCGCTTATGAAAAGCGCGTGCTGCATCACTTCCATCGAGTAATAATCGACCATCATTAGCTGGAAATAAATCGCGATGAGGTTTTGCAGCAGCAGGAAAAAGGAGAACACCACAAGCCCAAGGCCGAGCGCGCTTTTCATCTGGCGGTAATTGCCAGCGTAAACATGGAGCAGCAAAAGCAGCAGGGCCGAGTTCAAGGCTTCCAGAATCACCGCGATTTCCACTTCATCACCGCCCAAATCCCATCGCGAAGGGCCGAAGCCCGGCCAATTCCCTCCAAGATGGAAAACGCCAAATCCAGAATTCCAAGAACGCCCATGCCAGCCCACATAATTCGCTTGAGCGCCTATTAAAGCTTTTTCCCATGTTCGCCCATCGCCCTTAGCAAAACCGCGCGCTCATCCCCGGTGAATGTGAGCGAATATAGCTCGGCGTATTTCCCGCCGCTTTTGATTGCCCAGTTCATTTTGAGCAGGACCCCAAGGTGGTGGGTTATTGTCTTGTAGTCGGCTCCCAGTTTCTGGGAGAGCCTGTTTGGGTTCATCGGCCCGCCGAGAAGCTCGCGGATTATCCGCGCGCGCATCGGCCCGCCGCGCGTTGCGAGCAGCAGGTAGCGCACATTCTTTTCAAACCGCCTCGAATCCGGCATGCCAGCAAAATTGGGATGGTAACCAATTAATAATTCAAGCCGGAAATTCAGAGCAGCCCAAGCAGCAATTCATGTACCGCCCTCTCGCCCGCGAGCTCTGGGTGGAAAGTTCCGGCGATGATTTTTCCCTGCCGCACAAGCACTGGCCTGCCATTGAGCGTTGCGAGAGCCTCAACACCCTTCCCGATTTTTGTGATGAGGGGCGCGCGTATGAAAACCCCGCGGATTTTCCCGCCCGCAAAATCGATTTCGGATTCGAACGAGTCGGCCTGCCTGCCGTAGGCGTTGCGCTCCACCTCGATGTCGATTAGGCCAAGCGGCGAGAACCTTTTTTCACCAGCCACTTTTTTTGCAATTACAATCGCGCCCGCGCATGTGCCATAAACCGGCATCCCCTTTTTCGCGCGGGACTTGATTTCCTTGCCAAGACCGGAATCGGATAGCAGCTTTGAAATTGTGGTGCTCTCCCCTCCCGGAATTATCAGCGCGGAACATTTTTGCATGTCTGAAATGGAGCGCACCTCAATGCACCCAACGCCCATTGAATGGAGAAGCGCCATGTGTTCCTTAAAATCCCCCTGGATGGCAAGTGCGCCGATTGTTTTCATAGCCAAAAACCCCGTGCCTATAAAGAGCCGTTCAACATGACAAATTGGTCTTTCCCGGCCCTCGCAAACTCGCCTTTCGCGGTGTGCCATATTTGGCAGCCAAGCCGCGCATTATAGACAAAATCCGCCTGCCCCTGCAGGTACAAATCCTGCCTGGAAAAAATCTTTTCGCTAAGGGGCGATATCGCCTCACCGGCCGGTGTGCGATAGCTTGTGATTGTTTTCCTTTTGAAGACTATTGCATACTTGCCGCCCCTCAATTCGGCAACCCTTATGTTTGTGTGCCTGATTTCCGGGGACGGATACTTGGCTGCAGGAGCACCCTGCCCGGGCTCAGGTTTTGCGGCAATCATCCTTTGTGAGGTTCTTGCACCCGCGGTTCTTGTTTGGGTGCGTTTTTGCGGCCTTGCGCGCTTCATCACTGCCCTCGCCCCTGCATCTTAGCCGCAAGCCCCGAAATCTCAAGCCCGGCCATCGCCTCCCCGAGCCCCGAGGAAATTTTGGCAAGGATTTTCGGGTCGTTGAAGTTGGTTGTCGCCTGCACAATCGCGGCGGCGAACCTCTCCGGCCGCGATGACTTGAATATTCCCGATCCGACAAACACCCCATCACAGCCAAGCTGCATCATTAGGGCCGCATCCGCAGGCGTTGCGATTCCTCCCGCGGCGAAGTTGACAACCGGCAGCCTTTCCGCGTGCACGGTTTGTTTCAAAAGCTCCGCCGGCACGCGCAAAGATGAGGCGCGCGACTCAAGCATCTCAAACGGCATGTGCTTTAGCGAATCGATTTCCTCGTTGATTTTGCGGATGTGGCGAACGGCTTCGACCACGTTTCCTGTCCCAGCCTCGCCCTTGGTGCGTATCATTGCCGCGCCCTCATTTATCCTGCGAAGCGCCTCGCCCAAATCGCGGCAGCCGCAAACAAACGGGACGGAAAAATCCTTTTTGCGGATGTGAGCCGTTGGGTCAGCCGGTGTTAGCACCTCGCTCTCGTCAATAAAATCAACCCCGAGCTCCTGCAGGATTTGCGCCTCCGCAAAATGCCCGATGCGGCACTTTGCCATCACAGGGATTGAAACCGCCTTCATTATTTCCCGAACCTTCTGAGGGTCTGCCATGCGCGCAACCCCGCCCGCAGCCCTAATGTCGGCAGGCACCCTCTCAAGCGCCATTACCGCGCACGCGCCCGCCTTCTCGGCAATGCGCGCCTGCTTGGCGCTGACAACATCCATTATGCAGCCGCCCTTTAGCATCTGGGCAAGCCCCTGCTTTAGCTTCGGGGTGCCGTGGAGCGCCGTTTTCACATGTTTTTTTGCCACAAAACCAGCCTTTGTCCCGCTATATCTTGGTAGTAATCAGTAATTAAAGTTTATTCCACGAAAGGAATATCATGCTAACCCCTGAAATTGAGGCCCGGTTGCTCGGCTATCTTGCAGAGGATGCCGGAACGGGCGATGTAACGGCGCAAATCACTCCAGAAAAGGAGTGCCGCTCCCAAATAGTTGCAAATGAAGAGTGCATCCTTGCAGGGGCGGAAGAGTGCGCCTTTCTTTTGAAGAACTCCGGACTTGCTGCCAGCGCCCTAAAGGTTGATGGGCAGGCAGTGAAAGCGTGCGAAAAAATATTTGAAATCCGCGGGAGCAGCCGCAAGACCCTAACGCTCGAGCGCATCTGCCTCAACATCCTTGGCAGGATGTCAGGGGTTGCAACGCTCTGCGCCCGGGCGCTCGAAATTGCGGGGGAAAATGCCACAATCGCTGTGACGCGAAAGACCGTGCCGGGCTTCCAGCTCCTCGACAAGAAGGCGGCGCAGGCTGCGGGCTGCTGGACGCACCGCAAGAACCTCTCTGAAATGATTCTTCTAAAGGACAACCACCTGCGGTTTTTCCCAAGCGCACTTGATGCCGCAAAGAAGGCGAAGGAAACCGGCAAAAAGTTCGAAATAGAGGTCGAGACAGAGGCGCAGGCGCTCGAAGTTGCAAGTGCGCAGCCGGACATGATTTTGCTCGACAATTTTTCCGCGCAGGACGCGAAAAAAACAATCGCAAAGCTGCGCAAGAAGGGATTTGCCGGACAGATTGAACTTTCGGGCGGCATCACGCTAAAAAACCTTAAACAATACTCTAAGATAGGCGCGGACATAATTTCCATGGGCGAACTCACGAAGAAGGCGAAAATCATGGGTTTCAGTTTGGACATTGTGGAAGTGAAAAAATGACTGCGCAAAAAACCAACGCCGGCAAAAATCCGAAAAGGGGCCTGTTCGTCGGCAGGTTCCAGCCATACCACACCGGCCACCACAACGCGCTCAAAAACGCCCTGCATGAAGTCGATGAGATGATAATAGTTGTCGGCAGCGCGCGCGAGTCATTCCTGCCGCAAAACCCATTCACCGCGGGCGAGCGCATCGAGATGATTTCGGCGGCGCTAAAAGAAGACGGCATTTTTGAAAAGTGCTATATCATAGCGGTCGATGACATTTCAGAATATGCCCTCTGGGCCCAGCGCATAAAGAGCTACTGCCCAAGGTTCGATATCGTCTTCACCAACAATCCGCTCGTAAAGGAGCTGTTCGAGGCGGATGGCTATTTAGTAAGAAAGCTGGTGAGCCAGAACGGGCACATCGATTCTACCAAGGTGCGCAAAAAAATAATGGATGGGAAAAACATTTCAGGAATGGTTCCAAAGTCGGTCGATGCATTCCTTGGCAAAATCGGGGCGCAAAAAAGGATACGCTCAATACTCCAGGACGAAGAGAAGCAGTAAAAACCTAACCCGGACTAATTTTTGCATGGCAGAAAAATTCGACCTTCTTGTCGCTGGCGCCGGAATTGCCGGGCTTTCCGCCGCACTTGAGGCATCAAAGCAGAAGGATTGCCAGGTTGCGGTTCTTGACAGGTTCGACGGCACGCAATCCAACACCTATTTCGCGCAGGGCGGGATTGCCACAGCAATCGGGAAAGGCGACTCCGCCAAAAAACATCTTGGTGACACCCTTCGCGCCGGGCGCGGGCTTTGCGATGAAAAAGTGGCGAGGCTCATTATCGAAGGCGGGCCTGCTGCCATTGGAGAACTCATGGATTTGGGTCTTGAATTCGACGGCGGCAACAAAAGCCCCGAGCTCGGCCTTGAAGGCGGGCACTCGGAACACCGGGTGCTGCACATAAATGGCGACCAGACCGGAAAAGGCATTGAATTGTTCATGAAAAAAATCGCTGGCGAGCAAAAAAACATCCGCTTCCTCGGAAAAACTTACGTGAATGAAATTTTCGTTGAAAAAAAAGAATTCATAGGCGTTGGTGCCATAGGCAGGCAAACAGAATTCGCGGCAAACGCGCTTGTGCTTGCAACCGGAGGATATGCGGCGTGCTTTGAGAAGACCACCAACCCAAAAACCACCATCGGAAGCGGGATTGCACTAGGAGCAAGGGCTGGATGCCCGCTTGAAGGGATGGAATTTGTGCAATTCCACCCAACAACGCTAAGCGGCCAAACCCAATCGAACTTTCTTGTAACCGAGGCCGTGCGCGGCGAGGGCGGAAAAATAGTGGATGAGTCCGGGCGGCAGATAGTAAACCCGCTTGATACGCGCGACCGGGTTAGCGTTTCAATCTACCGCGAGCTGATGCTCGGCAAAAAGGTTTTCGTGGACGCTCGCGGACTTTCTGGCGAATTTTTCGCGCAGAGATTTCCAATGGTGCACAAAGAACTTCTAAAGGGCGGAATAAACCCCGAAACCGGCCTCATTCCGATTGAAACGGCGGCGCACTACACCATTGGCGGAATCAAAACAAGCATCACGGCGCAGGCGGGCGTTGGGGAAATTTACGCCGCGGGAGAGTGCGCATGCTCGGGCCTTCACGGCGCGAACAGGCTCGCTTCAAATTCGCTTCTCGAAGGGCTTGTAATGGGAAAAATCGCAGGCGCGAATGCATCGGCACAAAAACCAAAAAGCATGGCAATGCCAATTGACAGCCGCAAGCCAGCATTGCCAGATGAAAGGGACGGAGTGCCGACAAAAACCTCGTATGAAGCTATGAGAAAAATCATGTGGCGCTGCTGCGGCGTGATACGCGACGAACCCAATCTCAAGGACGGGCTCGCAGGCATTCGCAACCTCGAGAAAAAAATTGAAATCCGCCAGGACATCGAATCGATTGCCGTGCGCAACGCCCTTTTTGTCTGCGAAAAAACAATGGAGGCCGCGCTTGCGCGCAAGCAAAGCATCGGCGTTCACTTCAGGGCGAATTAGGATTACAAAATCGCGGAAGGCAAAACCTGCCTGCCGATTTCTATCATTTTTTCAAGCGCGGCCTGTGCCCTCGCGCGGATTTGCTCCTGCACATTCACTTCGAACTTTCCGCTCTCAAGCGACTCAAGAACATTTTCGAGGTTTATTTTTTTCATGTAAGGGCACACGCTGCACGGGGTTATGAAGGTTTTTTGCGGGAAGCGCTGGCGCAGAAGGTCTGACATTCCGCACTCCGTTACCAGCATGAATTTCTGCTCGGGGCTGTCGCGGATGTAGTTGTACATATCCCCCGTGCCGCCGGCAAGATCGGACACCGCTATAACAGAAGGGTCGCATTCGAGGTGCGAGAGCACCTTTATGCCCGGATACGCCCTTTTGTATTCTAGCACCTGCTCTGAAGTGAATGTATCGTGCACGATGCACTTTCCGCTCCAGAAATGGATTTTTTTCCGGGTGCGCTTCTGAAGGTTCTTTGCCATGAAAACATCCGGAAGGAAAATGACCTCATTGCCCGGCATCGCCTCGATGACCTTTAGCGCGTTTGCGCTCGTGCAGCACGCATCGCTCTCGGCCTTTATCTCGGCGTAAGTGTTCACATAGGAAACAACCGGAACGCCCGGATGCTGCGCCTTTAGGTTGCTAACATCCTTTGTGGTGATACTCTCTGCTAGCGAACAGCCCGCCTCAAGCGATGGAATCAAAACTTTTTTGGCGGGATTGAGGATTTTTGCTGTCTCTGCCATGAACCTCACGCCGCAGAACAAAATAATATCGGCGCCGGCGTCTTTTGCCTGCACGCTGAGCCAATGGCTGTCCCCGACAACATCGGCAACACCGAAAAGGATTTCCGGGCGCTGGTAGTTGTGCGCCAAAATAACCGCATTCTTTTCTTTTTTGAGAAGGTTGATTTTTAGCGTTAGCGGCGCGAAGAGCATGCACTCGTTAATCGAGTAGCCAAGGTGGAGCATTTTCGAGTGCAGCCTTTTGGCTTCCTGCAGAATTTGGCCGGAAAGCTGCGCTCCTGCTGTTGCGGCTTGCATAAGACCTATTTGCCATCGAATGGTTAAAAAGCGATTGGGACAGGCCAAAGAAAATCATAAAAACAGCTAATGCGCGCTCTCCCATATCGCGCCCCTTAGCAGCTGGCCCACATAGCGAAAGCCCCAGGTGATTGTGTGGTCAACCGAGTTGACAGGGTTCATATGATGCGACATTAGAATGGACATTTCCTCAGCCCTTTCACGCACTCGCGCAAGCTTCTCCCGCCCTATTTCCATTGCCAAAAGTTTGGACTCCCCGACAAAATCCCCCGGAACCCAGTTGTCGCCTCCTTTTCCGACCTTTTCACTCATGAGCTGGGCGAGCCTTAGGGCCTTTGGCCTTATTTTGGGCGGCAAACCGGCACTCTCAATAAAGGTCGCGAGCATGAATTGCGTGCCAAGGCGCTCCTGCTCCCATCTTTGCTTTTCATTCTCCAAATCCCTTGCCGCTTTCATGAACTTGAACGGATGGGTTGTTTGCAGGTGCTGCACAAAAGAGAGAATTGCGGATTTTGCAATCTCCGATTGATTTATTCTGCCCCGCGGCAGCTTAAAATTGAGGGGCACTTTGTGGGATAGCAGAAGCCTCCGAAAGCTTGCCGGTTTTGGAATTTTGGGCGGGAGCGGCATGCAACTCACCTAATGTTCCGCAGTGAGCGTTTCGGATTCGAATTTCGAGTGCCTCTTTGTAGCGCCCGAGAGTATCGCAACTGCCTTTAGCATGAGCGTTATCACCGAGAGCGCAAAAACCGTCTTTCCAGAAACAGTGCCAAGAAAATATCCCTGATTAATTAGCATCAGGTGCAATCCCATGAACACGAGCGCGGAATAGCCGATTATCTGCAGGGTTTTCCAGTTCGCAAACCCGAGCCTTCTGATGTAGTATGGCAGCGACATCACCGAGAGCGCAATCAGTATCAGCAGCGCGAGGACCCAGAAAATCCACGCAATAAAATCCGGGTTCTGCGCGGAGAACTGGTAGAACAAATCAAGCTTGTAGGTGTTGAATGCGGCAATCAGAAAGTACCCTATTGCAAAGAGCGAACCTGCAATCCCAAGCGGCTTTCTGTAGAGCAAATCGTGGCTGAACTTTTTTGGGAAGAAGCGCGAGAGCGGCCCGAGAATTAGCACTATGGAAATAAGTATTATGGATGAAACAAGCAGCGAGCGGGCGGTGTTCTCCCAGAACCCGAAACCGTTCTTTGAGAGCAGGTTGAATGTGAGGAAAAACGCGAGCATGAGAAATGAATTTACATAAGCCCTAAATTCGCCGCGGAACATGCAGGAATATTGCCAAAAGATGTATTTATTATGTGCCGGTCGCCGGAAACCGCCCTGAATAGGGTTTTAATTTTGTCACCCCAATTTGTAAATGAAAAAAAAATACCATGTGAGTGCCTATGCCGAGCTTTCCGGATGCAAAATCCGCAATCGAGAACGCAATCCTCTCAAAGAGCATGCTCCTTGTTGTTGGCACGTGCTCTGTGGACTACCTTGGCAGGGCGACATCCAATCTCCCTTCAGGAAAACGGCTTATACTAATCAAGGGAGATGGCTCAATTTCAATCCACCAAAACAGGCTCGTTCGCCCGACCAACTACATGATGGGCGCGCGAATCGGCTGCAGCCTCGGCGAAGGCTCACTGGTTCTCAGGGCAGGAAAATCAAAACCGCCGGAAAAGCTCACGGTAACGTTTAGCGAAGTGCAGGAAATACGCAGATACGAGATGGAGCTTACAGATGACCTCCGGCTTTCTGGCAGCGAGCGCGACCTGAATGATGCGCTCATGCAGGACCTCTCGATGATTGAGCCCGGGCTTGTTCCCATAAACCAGCAGCAGCACTTCCGCAAGGGCATATGCGACATTATCGCGCGCGACGCGAAAGGCAACCTTGTGGTAATCGAGCTCAAGCGAAGGCAGGCGGATTTTGAGGGCGTGACCCAGCTTGCGCGCTACATGAAAGAGGTTGAAAACTTAAAGGGCATCAAGGCGCGCGGGATACTTCTCGCGCCCGATATTCGCAAGAACGCAAAGGAGCTGCTAAGCCAGCTCGGCCTCGAATTCGCAAAGCTCGATTTTGAACTGACCCCCCATGAGAAGGGCGCGAAGGCGAAAATAAAGGGGCTTGAAATGAAGCAGCAGACAATATTCGAGCACATGGGCAAATAGGATTGTGGCACTAGCCAAACGGCTTTGCAAGCTTTGCCGGGCCATTTTCGTTTAGCCGCTCTTCAATGCGCAAAAGCCGGTTGTACTTTGCCGCCCGCTCCGAGCGTGCGGGCGCTCCGAACTTGCTCTGGCCGGCACCTAGGCCAATTGCAAAGTCTGAGATGAATGTGTCCTCACTCTCGCCGGAGCGGTGCGAAACTATCACATTCCACTGCTTTGATTTTGCGAGCTTTGCCGCTTTTACCGATTCGGTCACCGTGCCAATCTGGTTGACCTTTAGCAGCAGCGCGTTGCATGCCTGCTTTTCAATAGCAGTTGCCATGCGCCCGGTGTTTGTGACAAGCAAATCATCCCCGACGAGCTGGACTTTCTTGCCAAGCTTTTTGTTCAGCTCCGCCCAGCCGGCCCAGTCATCCTCTGCCATTCCGTCCTCAATTGAAATTATGTGAAATTTCGAGCACATCTGCGCGTAAAAGTCCACGAGCTGGCCTGATGAGAAAGCCTTTGCGCCGATTTTGTATTTGCCTCCCGAATAGAACTCAGAGCTTGCGCAGTCAAGCCCGAGCATTATTTTTCCGGAATAGCCGGCCGCGCGAACGGCATCGAGCATCAGCCCCAGCCTGTCCTCGATTTTTGGAATTGCGGGGGCAAACCCGCCCTCATCGCCAAGAAGCGTTGATTGCTCGCCGAACTTTTTCTTCAGCATCCCCTTAAGGGCGTGGTATGATTCAACCCCCGCGCGCAGGGCATCTGAAAATGAGGAAAATTTGACGGGAAGAAACATGTGTTCCTGGATGTCATTTTCCCTTCCGGCGTGCTTGCCGCCGTTGATCACGTTTAGCTGCGGCACGGGCATTGCAAAGGCGCTGTTCCCGGACAGCTGGCCTATTGATTCGTAGAGCGCAAGCCCCTGTTCGGCTGCGAGCGCGCGGGCAAACGCCATTGAAACCGGGAGTATTGCGTTCGCGCCAAGGGCTGACTTGTTTTTGGTGCCGTCAAGCGCAATTAGGAAATTATCCAGCTCGGATTGGGAGGAGAAAGCCTTGCCTGAAATCTTTGCGGCAATTTTGGAATTGACATTTGCAACCGCCTTTAGCACCCCTTTGCCGCCGAATTCCTTTTTCCCGTCGCGCAGTTCGATTGCCTCATGCGAGCCTGTTGATGCCCCGCTCGGGGCTATTGCCCAGAAAGTGCCCTTAGGGGTTGAGAGTTCGCACTGCACGGTCGGGTTTGCCCGGCTGTCGAGGACCTGGCGCGCGGTTACATTCTTAATTAGAACCATGGCAAAGAATTGGCGGATTGTGTTTTTATTGGTTTGCCCGAACTGGCCGTTGGGAAAAAGCCAATTAGCCGCTTTAGTTGTTTTCGAACCGCTTTTTGGCGGCCTTCGCCGCAAGCTTTGAAAAATCGGTCTCTTTTAGCAGCTCTGCTGCGAGCTTGTCCATTATGTGCTTTTGCAAAAGATGCGGGTCGTTTTTTGGCAAATCCGCGGCGAGGATTTTTTCCATATCCTCTTTTGATAGTGAAATATAGTTGAGCCATGTTGGCTTTTCCTGCACCGGAACATTTCGCTCGGCGAGGTTTTGGGAAACGAAAACAAAATCCACGCCGGAAAAGCGGGAGGTGTAGAATCCATCGAACCAGATGTCGCTGCCAATTAGGATTGCCTTTTCGCGCTCAACCTTGCCCGAGGCAACGAGGCCGCTTATTGTGAATTGGGTGAAATACTCATCGGTGAAATCCTTGTCCTTTTCAAGCGCAGAGAGGTGGCGCTCCCTGTCAATTTCCTGCTTCGAATCTATGTAGCCGCGCGTGACGAAAAACAGGTTTTCCGGCGAAAAGAACTTGCCAAGGCCGAGGGCGTCAATTTTTTCCTGCGCCTTTTCCTTCTCCTGCCCAGCGACCAAATAGAGCGTCACTTTGCCATCTGATTCCAGCTTTTTGAGAAATGTCAGGGCCGAAGCGAGGCTTTTGAGGTGCTCTGCCGCATCCAGCCCCTGGAGCGCCCTAAGGCTGCCGAGCTTGAAGAAGAGGCAGTTTTTGGCAAAGGGCAGTGAAGTTGTCGCCATTTGAAGCAAAAAAAGGTCAAAAAGCTTAAAATGGTGGCCGCTCGGAGGAAGTAATAAAAAAACCTGCAGGCACAGTTTAGTCGGTGCAAGGCTTGAACAACGAGTTCGTCTTATTTTCAGGGAACAGCAACCCCGCCCTTGCAAAGGAAATTGCCGAATACCTCAACGTAAAGCTTGGCAAGGTCGAGCTCAAAAGGTTTGCAGACGGCGAAATGTATGTCAACTACGATGAAACCGTGCGCGGCAAGGACGTCTATATCGTGCAGAGCACTTCAAACCCGCAAAACGACAACATCATGGAAATGCTGATTATGATTGACGCGGCAAAAAGAGCCGCGGCGGAGAGGATTACCTGCGTAATACCCTACTACGGATATGGAAAGCAGGACCGCAAGGCAAATGACCGCGAGCCTATCACCGCAAAGCTTGTGGCAAAACTAATACAGGCGGCGGGCGCAGATGCGGTGCTCACAATGGATTTGCACGCCGACCAGATACAGGGCTTTTTCGACATCCGCTCCGATTTTCTCTACGCCTCGGGGCCCATGACAAAATATTTCATGCAAAAAAACCTCAAGAACCTGATTGTTGTCGCGCCAGATGTCGGGAGCACAAAGAGGGCGAGGAAATACGCAAAGATTTTCGGAACAGAACTTGCAATTGTCGACAAGCGCAGGCCAAAACCAAACCAGAGCGAGGTTGTGAACCTAATCGGAGAGGTGAAAGGAAAGGTTTGCGTGATAGTTGATGATGAAATCAACACCGGCGGAACGGTTGTTAACGCCGCGCAGGCGGCAATCGATAAGGGCGCAAAGCAGGTTTATGTAATGGCCTCGCACGGGGTGTTCGCGCTCGATGCGTTCGCAAAAATTGACAAGAGCAGAATAGAGGAAGTGGTGGTAACAAACAGCATCCCCCTCCGTGGCAAGGCGAGCAAAAAGGTGAAGGTCATTTCAGTTGCGCCGCTCTTTGGCGATGCCATCAGGTGCATGCACGAGAACAAGTCGCTTGCGCAGATACTAAAGTCCTAATCAAACACACAGGGCGCGTGCGCGAATTCTTCGCCGATTGCCAAAGGATTGTTGGACAGCTGTCCAACAAAAATCCTACCGCGCTTAACTTTGTCACGATATTAACTTTCAAACTCGCCCCAGTTTTAGAAAAGCATTTAAACAAGTTAAGCCACAAGTAGCTTCGAAGTGATAGTGAACAGAAATCGGGACTATGACTTCGAAGGCGCCCATCGGGATCAGGCTCTCTCGGCCCAGACGAGGAAAACCTGCTAAGGTTTGTAGTGATCCCGTGCGCCTCCAATTTTTCTTATAATCATTGCGGCAGCGCTCACATTGGCTCTGGCAGGCCTCGCTTTTCCTGCATGAGCCAAGGCAAACCAAAAGCACTTAAAACCGCCCAAATAGCCAAAACAAGCCATTATGGGCGCATTTGCCACGGCAGGAAACCTTTATATAGTCCGGGCTGCGCTAATATGTAAGAAAGAAAATAAGATGCAATAACAGAGCAATCTGGAAATCGTTCTATTTCTTTCAATACAAAAAAAACCAAGAGGTGAATTAATTGATACAGTTCGAGTACTGCAGGGAATGCCACTCCGTCTCACAGTCGGCAGGTGTTCCGCAAAAGCAGCAAGGGCAGCACAGTTGCTGCCAAAGGTAAATAGGGACGGCCCGATGATGGGCCGGTTTTACGCTGATTTTTCCCTTCGGGAAAAATTAAATCGGAATCACTCCCGCAAATCAAAACTACACGGGTGCGGGAGGATTTCCAAGAAACTTATTCCAAATTTTTTCAAACAGGAAAACCACGAAAGCTACACACAAGGCTTCCGTGGCAATCACAACCCATGGCACGCCGAAAATTTGCGGCTGCGAATGAAATGTGTAATACCCGAGCTTGACCGAAACCGGGTCGAACAAAAAACCCGCATAGAGCGAGCCGAAAAGGCCGCAAAGCAGGTACCTGCGCCAGCCATCCACCCTCAGGTGTGATGCTAGGGCGTTGCCGCTCCAGTACGAGTATATTATCCACGGGAAATATGCGAGCAGGGTGAAGAGCGAAACCGAAAAAACCTGCGGCGTTGTCGCGTATGTCCAAAGCCCCGCAGCCACGGACAAAACCTCGAAAGGCAGGGCGAAGAGGAGCGTGAAAAACCCAAGAAGCACATGCTTTTTGCGGGCGCCCTTTTCAAAATAGAGAAGCGCGAGAAGCGGCAGCGAAAAAGCCGCTGTCCAGAGCAGGTTGTCCATGGCAACTAAAACGCAGGAACTAATATAAAATTAATTGGGGACGCCCGGATTTGAACCGGGGCCGCAGCGTCATTCGAACCTGAATCGCGAAATGCCGGTTGCCCGAACGCTGAATCCTGCCAAGCTAGACTACGTCCCCAAATGACCTGCAAATCAATCGCATTCCAACTGCGAAAATAATTTCCCATCTCTGCTCCCCAAAAAAAATTGGGTGCGATGAGCAGGACAAGACAGATTTGCATGAAAGGCTTAAATACCTAAAGGCTGTTAGTTTTTAGTTTGGAATTTTAGGTGGGTAATTTTTGGACGAGAAATTTCTTGCAGAGATTAGCGACAAGTCCAGCGAGGAAAACTTCAGCTCCGTGCCCGCGGGCTATGTGCCGGGCAAGACCAGGTATGTGATAATCACAGGCTCAGTAATGAGCGGGATTGGCAAGGGGATTTTCTCATCCGCGCTTGGAAAGACATTGCAGGACCGCGGGCTTAAGGTCTCGCCAATAAAGGTCGAGGCGTACCTAAATATCGATTCAGGAACCCTTAGCCCCTACAGGCACGGCGAGGTGTTCGTGCTCGACGACGGCACCGAAACCGACATGGACCTTGGAAGCTATGAGAGGTTCCTTGACATGGGCCTTTCGAAGGACAACTTCACAACGCACGGGCAGATTTACAACAGCATAATCCAAAAGGAGCGCAAGGGAGAGTACAACGGAAGGGACGTGCAGTACATCCCGCATGTCACCGGCGAAACAAAAATGGTTTTGCGAAACCTTGCGATGAAATCAAAGGCGGATATTGTGCTGATTGAAATCGGCGGAACTGTGGGCGATTATGAAAACCTCTTTGCGATGGAGAGCGTGCGCGAGCTAATTTATGAGGAGGGGGCGCAGAACGCCTGCCTTGTAAACCTCACATACATCCTAGAGCCCCAGCACCTTGGCGAATTCAAGAGCAAGGCGGCGCAAATCGGCCTCAAGCAGCTTATGAGCCTTGGCCTTCAGCCAAGCATTATCGTGTGCCGCAGCCACACGCCGGTCACGGCAAGCGTCAAGGAAAAAATTTCAATGAACGCGAATGTCCCTGTGCAGAACGTTTTCAACACCTATGATGTTGACAACATCTACCGCCTTCCCCTGCTCTACCGCGAGCAGGGAATTGATGAGGCTATACTAAAATCGCTCGGGCTTGCCGAGAAGCACAAGGCGAACGGCAGCAAGAGCCTGCGCGAGTGGACAGACAGCAACATTGCCAAGCCAAAGGGCGAAATTACGATAGGGATTGCCGGAAAATACACCGGCACCAGCGACACCTACATCAGCATTGTAAAGGCGCTCGAGCACTCAGGAATTGAGACGAAAACAAAGGTGAATGTCAAGTGGATTGAGACCACTCAAATCGAGCAGGGAAAATCAAAGGCTTCGGAGATGATGAAGGACATTGACGGAATAATAATTCCGGGCGGATTTGGGGTGCGCGGGGTTGAGGGAAAAATAATGTGCATAAATTACGCGCGCGAAAGCGGCCTGCCGTTCCTTGGCATCTGCTACGGGTTCCAGATGGCGGTAATCGAGTACGCGCGCAGCCTGTGCGGCATAAAGAACGCGAGCACCGAGGAAGTGAAAAAGGACCCGCAGAACAATGTCATCTGCATCCTCCCCGAGCAGGAAGAGGTTGAGGGCCTTGGCGGCACCCTGCGGCTTGGCGGGTTTGACATCAAGGTCAAGAAAGGCACGCTCGGATACGCCCTTTACGGGAACAGGGAAAAGGTTCGCGAGAGGTTCCGCCACCGCTACAACGTGAACACAAAGTTCATTGATACGCTTGAAAAGAACGGGATGGTATTCTCAGGGATTGCCCCCACAAAGAGGATTATGCAAATACTCGAGCTTCCAGGCCACCCGTTCTTCATAGGCGTGCAGTACCACGCCGAGTTCACTTCACGGCCCCTAAAACCGAATCCGCTCTACTTGGGGCTTGTGAAGGCGGCGATAAAAAGAAAGCAGGGAAAGTAGGGCGGGAAAATTCCGGATTTTAATTTGTGCCTTTGGCCTTAGCCCATCGGTGGATGCCCGGCAGACGGCCAGTCCCCGTTGAAGGCAGGCTTTTCAACTTCTGGCATTGCACGCCTGCGCAAGGCGGGCCTGCGCGCAGCTGCTATTTTGGTGGGTTTTTTCGGCAACTTTGCGGGCTTTTTTTGCGGCCTTGGAGGCACGGTTTCACCCCTTATCTGACTTCCATTTCCCTTCGCCAAGCCCCATGAACTTGCCATCGCCCGCGGGCTGCTTTTGCTCGGCGAGGAATGGCAAGCCGTGCTCATCGCGGCCTGAGTAGATTGATGCCTCTTCGAGCTTTCTTTTTGTGAACTGCGCGACGAGAACAAAGAGCGCTATGGCTATTATGGCAACAAGCAGGTATGCGAACGGCACTGCCGCGCCTCCCGCAAGGCTTGCAAATCCGGCCACCGGCAAAAACGCGGAGCCCTTCGCATCGCCCTGTGTGGCAAGCGCCGCAGCCTGCGGCGGCGGGAAAACTTTCTGCTCAAGCGAGGTCACTTTTGATTCAAGGGGCGCAACCCGCGCATCGAGCTTTGCTGTGAGCGAATCCATCTTCGACTCGGCGAGCCTTGATTTTTCCTCGAGGCCCGCAATCTTGTTCCCGTCGGCCTCGACAGCGCGCCTAATTCCCCTCTTGTCGTTCTCGTTGTCTATCAGCCTTCGTGAGAGTTCGAACATCTTGTCATTTGCCGCGGAGGCGAAATTCTGGTCTAGCGCAACGTAGGAAATTATCTCGCGCGAATCGGACCCGGCCCCGGATTCTGCGCGTATCGAGTGCGTGCCTTCCGTTAGCCCGATGTGCGAAACATAGAGCACAAGCCCGGATGTTGAGGAGGTGTTCCCGTCGAGCATGAATGATTTTAGCACGAACTGGCCGTTGTAGGGGTCAAGGGCTATCGTGCCGTTCGAGTACGCATCGAGAACCTTCGCGCCGTCTATTATGACCGCCGCCTTTGTCCAGCTCTCGGTCGGGTCGAGCTTCACGCTTAGGCCCCATGAGACATTTGAAGGGAGCGAAGCGGGGGCGCTGATTTCGAGCGAATGCGCGGGCGAAATTGTGAGCAGCAGCAAAATTGCGCCAAATAGGGTTTTACGCATGTTATCCAATACGGTTCCCCTTTTAATAAAAGTTGCGGCTTGCGCTTGGCAAAAAACCTTAGCATCAAGCCCCCCTTTAAAATCATTAAGGGCGTATTTGTACTGAAATGCCGGCAGAAAAGCTCTTTTTCAATGGAAAGGAAATCATCCTGCTTGGCACCGCCCACATCTCGCAAAAGAGCGTTGATGAGGTAAAAGAGGCGATTGAAAAGGAAAAGCCGGACGTTGTCGGGGTGGAACTTGACGCGAAACGGTTTGCCCAGCTTGCGCAGGGCGACAAGTGGCAGAACACAAACATCGGGGAGATTATTTCCTCGGGCCAGACCTACCTCTTCCTGCTAACAATCATGCTTTCGAATTTCCAGCGCTCGCTCGGCGCCCAGGTCGGGGTTAAGCCCGGCACGGAAATGATTGAGGCGGTGAAAGCCGCGGAAGAGAAGAAAATTCCCGTTGCGCTTCTTGACCGCGATGTGAATGTTACGCTAAAGCGCGCGATACAGAAGATGAGCCTTGGCGAGAAATACCATTTTGTATCCTCCACTTTTGCCGGCTTTTTCGCGGACGAGAAAAAGGCGCTCACCCCTGAAGTGATTGAGGAACTCAAGGATAAGGACATGCTAAATAAGCTCCTCGCGCAGCTCGGAAAGGAGATGCCATCGATTAAGGGCGTGCTGGTAGATGAGCGCGACCAGTACATCGCAAACAGCATAGTGAATTCGCCCGGCAAGAAAATCCTTGCGGTTGTCGGGGCGGGGCATGTTGAGGGCATCAAGAACGCGATTGGGAAGGAAATTGACATCGCCGCGATTTCCAAAGTTGATAAGGGTGTGAATTGGCTCAAAATAATCCAGTGGGCAATCCCCGCGATTTTCATTGCGATAATCGCCGCGATTTTTTTCACCAAGGGCACCGCAGTGACCCTTAGCGCAATAGGATTGTGGATTGTCACAACAGGTGTTTGCGCGGCGCTCGGCGCGCTGATTGCGCGCGCGCACCCGTACTCAATACTTGCGGCGCTTGTTTCAGCACCCTTCACAACCCTTCACCCGCTGCTCGCGGCGGGGATGTTCTCCGCCTATGCGGAGGCAAAAATAAGGAACCCGCAGGTGAAGGACTTCGAAGGGCTTCGCAACCTCAACTCGCTCTCGGATTTTGCGAACAACCAGGTGACCAAAATACTTCTCATAGCTTCGCTAACAAACATCGGGGCGATGATCGGAACGGTGGTCGCTTTTCCGCTGATAGCCGCGATGCTCAAATAATTCATTTTCTTTTCAAATACGGCAGAATATTCCCAGATTTTTGCGCCTCTGCAATCAGCGCTTTTGCATACAATATCCTTTGCGCACTGCCGATTATCGTAACCGCGGCAATAATCCACAATGCGATTTCAAGCGCATTGAATCCGGCGAGCTGGAAAGAAAAAACAGAAAGCAAAAGCCCGGCCAGCAGCAGAACCATGCGCTCGGCATGCTCGCCGATTGCCGGCCAGTCGCGGTTGTCGGTGATTATCACCAGCGCAACGCGCGGCTTTGCGTAGGATGCGAGCATGGAAAAGCCGAGCGCGCAGATTGCAGCGAGCGGGTGGATGAGAGCCGCGCCGATGAATAGGATTATTTCAACTATTTTGTCAACCATTGTCTCGAAATAATTCCCGAACAGCGATTTTTTGCCCTGAAGCTCGGCCACGGCGCCGTCGAAGAGGTCGATTGAGACCGAAAGCCCGGCGAGCAAAAAGGCCGCAGGAAAGTCCTGGCGCGCAATAAAGTAGGCCGCGGCTAGCGCGAGCGGCACCGCCACGAAACTGAAAAGGTTCGGGTTTATGCCCATGGCCGCAAATGGCCCGGCGACAAGCCTTGTAAAGCCCTTTGATTCTGCCCTAATCTGCCCAAGCACAAGACCACGACCTGTTAACCGATGTTAATTTGGAGCAAATAGAATTAAAAGCATGGAGAAAAGAATACAACTGGCGTTGCCATGAAGATTGCCTTTTTCGAGGTTGAGAAGTGGGAGGAAAAATACCTGCGCGAAAAGCTCGCGGGCCACGAGCTGGTTTTTTCAAAAAAAGAGCTGACGCCCGCCGCGGCGAAGAAAGTTTCCGACGCCGACGCGGTTGCGGTCTTTATCTACTCGCAAATCAACCCCAAGGTGCTTGATGCCCTTCCAAAAGTGAAGCTGGTAGCCACCATGTCAACCGGCTACAACCACATCGATTTGAAGGAGTGCAGCCGGCGCGGCATTGCCGTGTGCAACGTGCCAACCTACGGCGAGAACACTGTCGCCGAGCACACGTTCGCGCTGCTCTTGGCAATTTCGCGAAAAATCCCCGATGCCCTCGCAAGGACCAAATCAGGGGAGTTCTCCGCAGATGATTTGCGCGGCTTTGACCTGAAGGGAAAAACCATCGGCGTTGTGGGGTGCGGGCACATTGGCAGGCATGTGATAAGGATTGCGAAAGGCTTTGAGATGGACGTGCTCGCATACGAGCGAACGCCAAACCTCGCGCTTGAAAAGGAACTCGGATTCCGGCACGTGCCTCTCGAGGAGCTCTACTTGAAATCCGACATCATAACCTTCCACGTCCCGCTAAATGAGGGCACAAGGCACATGTTCAATGCCCGCTCGCTTGCAAAGGTGAAGAAGGGTGTTGTAATCCTGAACACCGCCCGTGGCGAAGTGATTGGTACCGCAGCGCTCATAGAGGGCCTGCAGAAAAAAACCATTGCGGCAGCGGGGCTTGACGTTCTGGAGGGAGAGTGCGACATCCGCGAGGAAAAGCAGGTCGTGTCGGAGAATTTCAAAAAGGAGTGCGATTTGCGCGCGGTTTTGCGAAACCACATGCTCATGAAATTCCCGAATGTGCTGATTACCCCGCACAGCGCCTTTAACAGCGCGGAAGCGCTGCAGAGAATTCTTGACGCCACAGTTGAGAACATCGGCTCGTTTGCGAAGGGAAAGAGCGTGAATACAGTTAAATAAAAGGATAATCCACCCCAAATATGGAAATAACTTAAGTATTGGACGTGCGAGAATGGTTGTCTGCATAATCGCCCTTGTTGTTTTCGGAATCCTTGGCATTTTCTCCGCCTCGCACCGCCAGATGGCAAAGGAGGCCTTTGATTGCGTCTTCCGCAAAATGACCCTGCGGCCGTGCAACACAAACCTCGACCAGAGGCTCAAGGTCATCGTGTCCATGAAGGTGATGAAGCGGCATGAAGGGGCGGGAAAATTCGTCCACAGGAACTTTGAGGCGATTTCATTTGCGTTCACCCTGCTAATGATTGGCAGCATAGTGTTTAGCGCAATCGGGGTTTACAATTACTGGGCCTTTGGCAACTGCAACGGAAAGGGCAGCCACGAACTGTGCGTTTTTAGCGCCGAAACATATTCGGGCACAAACCCGCTCGCATGGCTCTTCCCACCCACGCCAGCGGACGTGAAGCCTGTTTCAAGCGAGGACCTGCCCATGAAGGGCAATGCGCAGGCAAGAATCGAGATAATAGAGGCGGGGTGCTTTACCTGCCCATACACCAAGGCAGCAGAGCCGCTTGTTGATGAGGTTCTTGCAAAGTATGAGGGCAAGGTCGCGTTCTATTTCAAGTACTTCCCGCTCCCGGGCCACAACTATTCCTTCGAGGCGGCGGAGGCTGCCGAGTGCGCCCGCGGGCAGGGAAAGTTCTGGGAGTACAAGAAGGTGCTCTTCGATAGGCAGCTTGAATGCACGCAATCCCCGGACACTTCGCAGCTCATGGCGCACTACAAAAGGTATGCCGAAGACCTCAACCTTGACACCGCACAATTCAACGCCTGCATCGGCTCTGGCAAGTACAAGGATTACGTGGAGAAGCAAAAACAGGAATCCATTGCCGCCGGAATTTACGGGACACCAACCTTCTTCATCAACGGAAAGGTTCTGGTCGCGCCCAAGTCAATTGAAGAATTCTCGAAGATAATTGATAAGGAACTGGCAGCGGCTAGCCAGTAAAGCCAACCAAACATTTATACGTTGATTGACGTAATAAATTATTGTGTTCTTCTTGAATATGTCAAAAACGTACAATTTTAAAGCAAAAATGAATCATAATCCATACAACACACATGGAGGCGGTTGTATGAATGTTCCATTGAAAGGAAAGGCCATGCAGATTGTTGAGGAAATGGTGGACAGTGGATACGCAAACACCAAATCAGAGGCGGTGCGGCTCGCAATCAACACATTCGGCATCGAGCACTTCGCAGAAGAGCGGCTCGTGCGCATGAAAATGGATTACATGGACAGGCAGGCGGCGCAAGGAAAAGCAAGGCTTTTGACCGCTGAAGAGGCAATGGGAAAATACGGAAAAGAAATAAAATAAATTTTATGTACAGCGCAAGGTTCCACGAAAAATACAAAGAAGGCTTTGAAAAGCTCGAAGAGTCCATGAAAGGGCGCGTGGCCAAGAAAATCATAAGGATACTCGAATATCCGCACAAACGGCACTTGGGGAAAAGCGCAAAATATTTCGTGGCTGAAATCGGCCAGTACAGGGCCGCATACGACATTCTTGAAGAAAAAAGCGAGGTCCGTTTCTATTTTCTCGGAGACCACAAGGAATACCGGAAATGGTACTCGCAATTTTTCTAGGGCAACTTCGCATGGGCGACATTTTTAACCACAACATCTCCCTTGGCTAAAGAGGTGTTATTGCAATGGCAAAAAAGGTCGGGATAATCGGCTCGGGCGATGTCGGAAAAACGCTCGCTGCGGGATTTCTAAAGCACGGATATGAGGTTATGGTCGGCAGCAGAACGCCCGAAAAACTTTCCGAGTGGGCTGGCAAATCCAAGGCCAAGACAGGCACGATGGAACAAGCCGCCATTTTCGGCGAAATGGTTGTGCTCGCCGTGAAAGGAAAGGATGCAGAGCATGCGCTTGAGCTTGCCGGCATTGAAAACCTCAAAGGCAAGACAGTAATCGATGTCACAAACCCGATTGATGACACAAAGCCGCCGCAGAACGGCGTGCTGCGCTACTTCACAAGCCTTGACGAGTCGCTGCACGAGAGGCTGCAGAAGAAAGTTCCAGGCGCGAACTTTGTCAAGGCGTTCAACAGCATCGGGAACGCGTTCATGGTCAACCCGGATTTCGGCGGGCAAAAGCCGACGATGTTTATTTGCGGGAACAATGAAGATGCCAAAGCTGAAGTTGCGCTCATTGTGGAAAAGTTTGGCTTCGAAGTCGAGGACATGGGCAAAATGGAGGCCGCGCGCGCAATCGAGCCGCTCTGCATGCTCTGGTGCATACCCGGCTTTTTGCGAAACGGGTGGAGCCACGCCTTTAAGCTGCTGAAGAAGTGAATGCCGTGGGCTTGGCTTTGATGGAATATAGCCTACCAAAGTTGCCCTTTTATGGCGTTCGTTTCACCGCCATTATTTATGGCGGAATCGCGTGACAAAATCCAGATGGATGAAGTAATAAGAAAAGCGCTCTCGGAAGCAGGCTTGCCGGAACCAAAATTTGAGTTCACCACATTTTTTGCCGTCACATTCTGCAGGCCAGACTTGAAGGACACCATAAGCGACACTATAAAAGACACTATACTTTCAGGCAATGAACTGAGGATTCTTGAAGAAATGAAAAATAACCCACGCATAACTGCAGAGGAATTGACAAAAACAGTCGAAATAAATTTGAGAAACATTAAGAAAAATATCGGCAAACTAAAGGAAAAGGGGATAATTGCAAGAAAGGGCCCGCGCAAAACCGGTTTTTGGGAAGTGAAAAAATGAACATTTTAAACCTCCGCTCCGATTTTCCCGTCCTGCAAAACAACCCGAAATTGATTTACCTCGACAGCGCCGCAACTTCGTTAAAGCCCCGCGCTGTAATTGAGGCGATGGACGCCTACTACAACGAGTTCTCGGCGAACACCGGCAGGGGCTCGCACAGGCTTGCCCGCGCCGCGACCGAGAAGTTCGAGCAGGCAAGAAAAGAAGTTGCCGCTTTTGTGGGCGCGAAGGAGAGCGGGCTTGTTTTCACGAAGAATACCACCGAGGCGGTGAACCTCGCAGCGGTTTCGCTTGAACGGATGGGCCACTTCAAGCCGGGCGATGAAATTGTTGTGGGCTTTTTCGAGCACCACGCGAACCTTATTCCATGGCAGCAATTGTGCGGCCGCACGGGGGCGAAGCTCAAAGTTGTCAAATTGAACCCTGACTTTACTTTGGACATGCATGATTTGCGCGCAAAGGTCACCAAAAAAACCAAAATGGTCTCGGTTGCCCAGGTGTCCAACACCGTCGCATCAATCCAGCCGGTGAAGGAAATCGCAAAAATTGCCCACGACGCCGGGGCATTGTGTTTCATCGACGGCGCGCAGGCCGTGCCTCACCTTGAAGTTGACGTGAAAAAAATCGGCGCGGATTTCTACGGCTTCTCCTCGCACAAGATGCTAGGGCCTACGGGAATCGGGGCGCTCTACGCAAGAGAGGAGCTGCTCGCGAAAATGCCTCCTTTCAATTTCGGCGGGGGAATAATAAAATCCGTCGCGTTTGAGAAGACCGTGTTCGCCGCTGGCCGCGGCAAGTTCGAGCCGGGAACCCAGCCAATTGCCGAGGCGCTCGGGTTTGGCGAGGCGTGCGGCTACCTCAAAAAGCTCGGGCTTGCGGATGTGCGCGACCACGAAAAAAAACTGACCGCAAGGGCGCTTGAGGCACTGGGGCAGATTAAGGGCCTGAAAATGCACTGCCCGCAAAACCTGGAGAGGCAGGCAGGAGTAATCCTTTTTGACGTTAAGGGGCTCGACCCGCTTGATTTGGGCGTGGCACTAGATGAGGGCAGAAACATAGCAGTCCGAACGGGCTTTATGTGCGCAGAACCAATGGTTAGGAGCATTAATCCAAAGGGCCTTGTGCGCGCGAGCTTTTACGCATACAACACCATCGAGGAAATCGATGCCCTCGCATCCGAAGTCACGGCCATAACATGGCATTTTCGTTAAAGCGCCCAAAAACTCGAAAAGGTTTTTAAATTGAGGATGGCTCTAGTTCATTATTGTGCATTAAATCCCCGAAAAAGGGCATAAACCAGGCCTTCCGGGATTGAATCGAAAAGGATTGGAACTCATGCCAGCCAAGGCAATTTCAAAAAAGATCGGGGCCAAAAACCCCGTGGATTTTTCCACTTTGACGCTTGCCGAGAGAGTTTCGCTTCGCAAATTCTCGCTATCCTTTGTAGCCCTGCAGGCGGTGCCGGCGGGGCTTGTGGCAATTTTTGTTATAATTGCGGGCACAAAGTACGGGTATTTTACCCTGAAAACCGGGCTTTTGGGCCTGCTTGGATTGCTAGTCGGGTTCTACCTGATGATGCCCCGCATGGCAAACAAAATAATTGACGGCATAATGGCATTTAGGGCGATTCCCAAAGAGAAAAGGGACAAGATACTAAAGCAAAAGGCGGCAGTTGCAGGCATATGAAAATGCGTTTGAAGGAAGGTGCAGAAAAATGGAAGAGGAAGGATTTGCAAAAGAACTCAAGGAAATAAAATCCGCGGAAGCTGAGAATGCAAAAATAATCGCGCAGGCGCAAAAGGATTCGCAGGCGGCAATTTCAAAGGCAGAGCAGGAAGCGGCAAAAATAATCGCGAAGGCGCACGAAACCGCAAAGGCCGAGGAGGACAAAATACTGCAGTCCGCGCGCAGCGAGATGGATTCTGAGGAGAAGAAAATAATCTCCAAGGCCGAGCATGAAGCCGGGAGGATGCGCGGCATGATGGTCACAGAGTCGGTTGTCAAGATGGGAATTCGCAAAATTACTGAGTGAAAAAAGATGTTTTACCCCGCAAAGATGTGCAAAGTGAGGCTCATTGAGAGAAAAGCCAACCTCGAGGCAACCGTCGGGCTGCTTGAGAGCTTTGGCGGTGCCGAGATAAAAAAGTTCAGCTACCACGAGCTGCAGAACGCAAAGCCGCTTGACGAGAACGGGCAGGCAACCGAGAGGCTTGTGAGGGCGGAGGGAATTCTCGCAACGCTGCCCGAGCACGCGGCAAAGCAGAGGATTTCAAGAAAGGACACTGCGGCATTTCTCAATTCGGCCGAGGCGAGAAAAATCGGGGAAAAAATAGGCTCGATTGAGGATGAGAAGCAAAAGCTGCAATCCGAAATAGATGTCCTAAAGGACGACCGGGCAGTAATTAGGAACTTCTCCTCATTCAACATCGATTTCTCGAAACTGGATTTTGAAACGCTCGATGTCGCGGCGGGAATTGTTGGCAACCAGAACGAAAAGCAGTTCGAAAAGGCGCTCAAAAATCCGGCAATTCTGCGCAGCACACATAAGCCGCACGGCGTGAAGGGCAATATGCACCTTGCCGTTGTTGCCAAGGGCAATGAACAGGCAATCTCGGAAATTGCAAAATCCGGATTTGAAAGGGTCGCGCTCCCGAAAATTTCCACAACACCTTCAAAGGAGCTTGAAAAAATAGAGGGGCGCATAGAAGAGCTGCGCAGCCAAATCGAGGCGCTTGATAAGGAGCTCGCAAAGATTTCGTCCCAGCATTACTCGAAGTTCGCCGCGGGAGCGGAATACCTCAAAATCGAGGCGGAGAAATCCGGCGCGCCGATAAATTTCGGCAGCACCGAGCACACAATAATTGTCGAAGCCTACGTTCCGGAAAAAAACCTCAGCCAGTTCGAGGCCGCTGCAAGGCAGGCGCTCGGGCAGGACGTTTACATCCACAAGTTTTCAAGCGAGCAGCTGGAAAAGAGCCACGAGCAGGCCCCGACGCTTCTCGAGCACAACAAGTTCCTCGAGCCGTTCGAATTCATGACAAAGTTTGTTTCGCTCCCAAAAAACAACGAAATCGACCCGACAATGATTTTTGTGATTTTCTTCCCGATTTTCTACGCGATGATGGTGGGGGATTTCATTTACGGGATACTTTCATTTCTCATCGCGCGCGTGCTGATGAAAAAGTTCGCGCCGGGCGGAATAATGAACCCGGTCGCGAAAATCTGGATGTGGAGCGCAATCCCAACAATCATTTTCGGAATCATCTATGATGAGTACGCCGGAATGCCGCACAAAGAAATCCTCGGGCACCTCGGCTTTGGCGCAATCGAGCTCTACCACGGCATTGAAAGGATACACAACGTGAATTTCCTGCTGACAATCTGCGTGCTTATCGGAATTTTCACGATGGCATTGGGATTCCTGCTCGGCTTTGTGAACGCGAGAAGGCACGGCAACAACAGCCACGCGATTGCAAAGCTCGGGTGGTACGGAGTTACATGCGCGGGGACCGTGCTGCTCTCCTCGGCGCTCTTCCCCATACTTCCAAAGGAGTACATCATCCCTTCCGCGATTGCGCTCGTGGCAAGCCTTGGCGCGATTGTGAAGGGTGAGGGAGTGATGGGAATTATCGAGCTTCCGAGCCTGCTCTCGAACGTGCTCTCGTTTGCAAGGATAATCGCGGTCGGGCTTGTTGGCACCGTGATTGCGCTGATACTTAACGGCATGGCATTCCCATCGCCTGACAAGGGGATTTTATTAATTGTGCTAATCCCCCTCTATATGGTTGGGCATCTTTTCAACGCCGGCATGGCGATGTTCGAATCCTTCATACAGGGTGCGAGGCTAAATTACGTGGAGTTCTACTCGAAATTCTTCGAGGGCGGAGGGAAGGAATTCTCGCCGTTCAAATTCGAAAGGAGATACCTGAAAGATTAATGAAAATTCAAGGAGGTGCAGAAAATGGTGGCGATAGAAACCGCAGGATTGGCGGCCATAGGCGCAGGAATCGCACTGCTCGGGGGCGGAATAGGAACCGGCCTTGCTCAGGCGGCAATAGGCTCCAGCGCAATGGGCGTCATAGCAGAAAAGCCCGAACAGGCAACCAAGCTGATAATCTGGCTTGTCATCCCGGAATCAATCGTGATACTGGGGTTCGTCATCGCCTTCATGCTAATAGGCGTCAAGTAAATCGGGCCAGATGCCCATTGCATGAAGGGCATTTGTTCCACAAATAAAATAACATCCGGCCCCTGAAAAGAAAGGGCCAAAAAATAGTTTTACGGTGAGAAAAATGAGTCTTGAAGAACTGAGAAAAAGCCTTTTGCAGGAAGCGAAGGCCGAGGGCAGGCGCGTAACCGCTGATGCGCAAAAGCTCTCGGAACAGAGGCTTGATGCCGCAAAGGCGCAGGCGAAGGCAATTGTCTCCGAAGCCGTGGAGCGCGCGCAAAGAATCGCGGCCGCGGAAAGGAACGAGAGGCAGAGCGCCGCAGCGCTAAAGGCGAAGAAAATCACAAGCGAGGCGCAGGGCCAGGTGCTCGCGCAGGGCCTTGAGAAAATCCGCAAAGAGCTCGGGCAGTTCCCCTCGCAGAAGGCCGAGTATGAGAAGCTGCTAAAAAGGCTGATTGGCCACGCCGAGAAGGAAATCGGCAAGGGCGCGGTTGTGATGGTCAATTCTAGGGACCAGGCCCTTGCAAAAAAGCACTCGAAGAACGTTTCCGGCAAGGCAGCCCAAATCTCTGGGGGCGCAATAGCCGCAACCGCCGACGGCTCAATCAGCGTCGATGGCTCGCTCGAATCCATCTTCTCGCAAAAGGAAGAGGAATTGCGAAAGCTTGTTTATTCTGAAATTTTCGGGGGAAAGAAGAAATGATTTCATCGCTAGGCTCCACGCTAATCGGCAGGGTGCTAAAGTTCGGATATGCGAACGCGCGCGTGAAGGCGATGAAGACCGGCCTGCTCGGCGAGAAGGAAATGGGTTCGCTTATGGATGCAAAAAGCGCTGATGAGGCTTTCGCGCTTCTCGAAAAAACCCAGTACAGGCAGGACATGGTCGCGGGGGCCCTTAAGGAAAAGACGCCCGCAGACCGGATTGAGTTCGCGCTCAGCAGGAACTTTTCAGCGGCGATGAAAAAGATTGTGCGCATAAGCCCAAAGGAAGTGAGGCCGGTTATTCTCGGGCTTTTTGAGAAGTACGAAATCAACAACCTCAAAATCATAATTCTCGCAAAGCACTTGGGGCACTCAAAAGAGCAGTTTGCCCCATACATCATGGACGTTGGCGTGCTCTCGCGCGGAAGGATGCAAAAAGCAATTGAGGCAAAAGGGGTCAAAGAGTTCGCAATCGAGCTTGGCGGGACAGAGTATGGCAGCGCGCTTGCAAAGGCAATGAAGGAATATGATAAGGACAAGGACCCCGTGCACCTGCTCGCCGGCCTTGACGAATACTATTATTCCAAGCTCTCGGGGCTTGATGCCGGCTCATACGGCGGCGGGAGGGCGATTACGAAAATGGCGAAGGCGCAGGCGGATGCCAAAAACATCTCAAGCGTGCTGCGCGCCAAAAAAGAGGGGCTTTCCGAGGAGAAGGCGATGAAATCGGTAATCGGGCACGGAAGCGTTTCCAAAGACAGGCTGCGGCAGGCCGCCGGAGCTAAGAATGTCGAGGAGGCCGCAAAGCATTTCGAGAGGGACTTCTCACTTGCAAAGGCGATTGAATCTTACAAAAAGAGCGGGAGCATAATCCCGCTCGAAACCGCGGTTGAGAAGGCGGTTGCAAAAAAGGGACTCAAGCTCCTGCGCAACAGCGTGCTCTCCGTGGGCGCGATTGCCGGGTTTTTGTGCCTTAAGGAAGAGGAAATTTCGAACATCCGAAAAATTGTCAGGGCGAAAGAGTTTAGCATTCCCTCTTCGGAATTGCAGGAAATGATTGTGCAGATTTGGTAGAGGCATCAAGGAAAAATTGGTGAAAAAAATGGAAAATGAACTCGGAAAAATAATCGTGGTCGCGGACGGCCCTACATGCACGGGCTTTAGGCTCGCCGGGGTGCAGGACATTTTCCCGCGCGAGGGCAAGGAGGCCGAGGCGAAAATCGAGGAGCTCATGGATTCGCAGGACGCGGGAGTTATTATTACAAGCGAAAAAATCATGGACGGGCTTGACTGGCGCCTCAAAAAGAAAATGGACCGCGCCGCAAGGCCTGTGGTAATCGCGGTGCCTGACAAGAACGGCCCAATGGAGCAGAAGGATTCGCTTGCAAGCCAGGTCAAGAAGGCGCTCGGATTCGAGATAATGAAATGAGGATTTTTGTCACAGAATTGGATTGGAGGGAGAAAAAATGGGAGAACTAAGAAAGATTTCAGGGCCCGTGGTCGTCGGGGAGAAGATGCTCGGCGCGAAGATGTACGATGTTGTCAAGGTGGGCGAGCAGCAGCTCATCGGCGAAATTATCAAGCTAAACGGCGACCGCGCAACGATACAGGTTTACGAAGACACCTCAGGCCTGCGCCCGGGCGAGAAGGTCACCAACACCGAGCTCCCTCTCTCGGTTGAACTTGGCCCCGGACTTTTGGAATCCATATATGATGGAATACAAAGGCCGCTTGGCGAAATTCTCAAAAAGACTGGAAGCTTCATCGGACGCGGAGTGACCGCGAACGCGCTTGACAGGCACAAGAAGTGGGCATTCACCCCGACCGCAAAGAAAGGGGACCAAGTAAAGGGCGGAGACATCATCGGAGAGGTGCAGGAAACTGAAATTATCCTGCACAAAATCATGGTCCCGCACGGAATTAAGGGGGAAATTACAGAAATAAAAAATGGCAATTTCACTGTCGAGGACACCGTGGCGACTGTGAAGGACAAGGACAGTAGCAAGAAGCAGGAAATAATGCTCATGCAGAAGTGGGAAGTGCGAAAGCCAAGGCCGTACTCGGAAAAATTGGCGCCTACCATGCCGCTTGTCACTGGACAGAGAATTTTGGACACGTTCTTCCCAATCGCAAAGGGCGGAGTCGCCGCAATTCCCGGCCCGTTCGGCTCAGGAAAGTGCATTACAGGAGAGACTCTTGTGCTGGTAAATGACAGCCTATTGCCGATAAGTGAGCTGTTCGAGCAGGCCATTGGCAATAAGGAAAATAATGTCAGGGCGGATGGGGATGAGACAATCATCACCCTAAAAGAGCCGGCAAGGGTTTACTCATTTAATGGCAGGGAAATAAAGGAATCCCTCGCAACCACGGTTTACAGGGGCAAAACCGACAAAATAATCGAAGTCAAGACAAGAAGCGGCAAAGCAGTCAGGCTGACCCCTGCGCACAATCTCTTCAGGCTGACGGATGACCTGAAAATTTCAGAAACGCCCTGTGCCCTGCTCAAGGAGTCGGATTTCATAATTTCACCGCGCAAAGTGCCATTCGGAGCGAACATGCAAAAAGTGGCGGTGAATTTCGATTGCAGGATTGCTGACCCCGAATCAATAAACATGATGGTCAGAATAATCGAAGATGAATGCTCAAAGAAGGGAATAACCAAGAAACAGCTCGCCAAAGAGATGGGTGTTGCTTACCATTCTCTGCTGGCATATTGCTCAAAAACCAACAAACCTACACTGGGTTTCATAAGAAGCCTCCAGGAAATTTCAGGCGTGGAAATGCCAATCAGGGAAGTTAAGACTGAAAGGCACTCAAAGGCAATAAAGATTCCGGCCTATTTGGACGAAGAATTAGCCGAGCTCCTTGGCTTCCTAATGGCCGAGGGCAGCATTAAGGGCGGCAGAGTAGTCGAATTCTACAACAATAACAAGGAATTGAGGGAAAGGGCTCAATACCTGCTCAGGAAACTATTTAACCTTGAGTCAAAAGAGATATACGCGCGCACAGTGTGGGCGATAAGCGTTACGAGCGCCCCGCTGGCAAACATGCTCAAGTCAATGGGCTTTGCCTGGAAGAAGAAATCCAGAAACATGTCATTGCCGGCACAGCTATTGGTATCGCCGGACAGTGTTTGCAAAGAATTCCTGAAAGCATACATTAAGGGAGACGGCCATGTTTCGGACAGTGACATAGAAATTACCACAGCCTCGAAAAAAATGCAGATGGGGTTCGGATACCTGCTCACTAAGCTTGGGGCCTTGTATACCGCAAAAGTAAGGGTAACCAATGGCAGGGAGTACTACCGCATCTTCGTGGCATCAAAAGAAGCCAACAAGATAGGCGATTACTACTCGAAAAAATACTATTACACGGCAAAGGACATTGTCCCGATGAGCCCTGCTCTCTTCAGGCAAATACTTGGCAAAGTAAAGCCATGGGAACTCCAAAAGAGGGGAATCTCCACGATTTCCTACTACAAGGGGCTCAACCAGACTTCAAATACTTTCCAGGCGGTCATAAAAGAGCTTGGACTCGAAGGGCATCTGATGGAGTTCGCACAGGCACTTGATTATGTGTTCTGTGACGAGGTAGTGGAAGTGAACGAGATTGCGGGAGAACAGTTCGTCTACGACCTGACTGTCCCGGAAACACACAATTTCGTGTCGGGCAACCAGCCAATGCTGCTCCACAACACGGTAACGCAGCAGTCGCTTGCAAAATACAGCGACGCGCAGATAATTGTCTACATCGGATGCGGAGAGCGCGGGAATGAAATGACGGAAGTGCTAACAGAGTTCCCGGAGCTTATTGACCCGATTTCAAAAAAGCCGCTAATGCAAAGAACCGTGCTGATTGCAAACACATCGAACATGCCTGTTGCCGCGCGCGAAGCTTCGGTTTACACCGGAATTACAATCGCGGAGTACTACAGGGACATGGGTTACGATGTCGCCCTGATGGCCGACTCCACCTCAAGATGGGCAGAGGCTATGAGGGAAATTTCAGGAAGGCTTGAGGAAATGCCGGGGGATGAAGGCTATCCGGCATACCTTGCGCGCAGGCTCGCGGAGTTCTACGAGCGCGCGGGAAGGATTGTTTGCGTCGGAAAGAAGGAGCGCATGGGCTCAATCTCTGTTATCGGAGCGGTTTCGCCGCCCGGAGGGGACATTTCAGAGCCTGTTTCGCAAAACACCCTGCGCGTAACAAAGGTCTTCTGGGCGCTTGACGCAAAGCTCGCGCAGAGAAGGCACTTTCCCGCAATCAACTGGCTCAAGAGCTACTCGCTCTACACGGATGCGCTCGACCCGACATACGGAAAAATTGTTTCGAAAGAGTGGAGCGAGAACCGCCGCAAGGCAATGGCACTTTTGCAAAAGGAATCCGAGCTGCAGGAAATTGTGCAGCTAGTGGGACCTGACGCGCTCCCGGAAAAAGAGCAGGCAGTGCTCGACGCTACAAGAATGATTAGGGAAGACTTCCTCCAGCAATCCGCGTTCTCGGAAATCGATGCCTCGGCATCGCTCAATAAGCAGTACAGGCTCCTAAAGGCGATACTGCACTTCCACGACAAGGCAATAGGGGCAATTGAGGGCGGGGTGCAGCTAAAGACCGTTACCGGCCTTAAGGTTCGCGACGAGATTGCGAGAATGAAGGAAGTGCAGGAAAAGGACTTCGCAAAGAAGTCCGAAGAAGTGATGGGGCAGATTGATTCCCAGTTCCATAAAATAGTCAGTGAGGCAAAAAGGTGAGCAAAATGGCAGGCATGATGAAAGAATACCGGACAGTAACAAGCGTCGAAGGCCCTCTTGTCTTCGTTGACAGGGTCGAGAACGTCGGCTACAACGAAATCGTTGAAGTCACGCTCCCGAACGGGGAGAAGAGAAAAGGCCAGGTGCTCGAAACCTCAAAGGGCCTTGCGGTCGTGCAGATTTTCGGCGCGACAACCGGAATTGACATCGAAAAAACCAAGGTCAAATTCCTGGGAGAAACAATGAAGCTCGGCGTGTCCGAGGACATGCTCGGAAGGGCATTTTCAGGGCTTGGAGAGCCGATTGACAAGGGTTCGCCCATAATTGCCGAAAAGAAAATTGACATAATCGGCGCGGCAATCAATCCGGTTGCAAGAGACGCTCCGAAGGACTTTATCCAGACAGGGATTAGCACAATCGACGGGCTCAATACCCTTGTACGCGGCCAGAAGCTGCCGATTTTCTCGGCATCGGGCCTTCCGCACAACGAAATCGCCGTGCAGATTGCAAGGCAGGCAAAAGTGATGGCAAAAGGGGAGAGCTTTGCCGTTGTATTCGCCGCTGTCGGAATCACGCACGAGGAAGCGAACTTTTTCATGAAGGATTTCGAAAAGACAGGCGCGCTCGAAAGAAGCGTGCTCTTCCTAAACCTCGCAGACGACCCAAGCGTTGAGAGAATAATCACTCCGCGCATGGCGCTAACTACCGCAGAGTATCTCGCATTCGAAAAGGGCATGCACGTGCTTGTGATAATCACGGACATGACAAACTACTGCGAAGCCCTGCGAGAAATTGCGGGCGCGCGCAAGGAAGTTCCGGGCAGAAGGGGCTATCCGGGATACATGTACACCGACCTTTCAACCATTTACGAAAGGGCTGGAGTTATCAAGGGCAAGAAGGGTTCGGTTACGCAGTTCCCGATACTTTCAATGCCATCGGACGACATCACCCACCCAATCCCGGACCTTACAGGGTACATTACGGAAGGGCAGATTGTTGTTTCGCGCGAACTGCACCGCAAGGGAATTTATCCCCCAATTGATGTGCTCCCGTGCCTTTCAAGGCTGATGAATCTTGGAATTGGCAAGGAGAAGACGCGCGAGGACCACCGCGGAGTTGCAGACCAGCTCTATGCGGCGTACGCGCAGGGGCGCGATTTGCGCAGCCTTAGCGCGATTGTCGGAGAGGAAGCGCTCGGCGAAACCGACCGCAAGTACCTCAAGTTCGCGGACGAATTCGAGAAGAAGTTCATCAGGCAGGCACGCGATGAGGACCGCACAATCGCCCAGACGCTTGATTTGGGCTGGGAGCTCTTCGCGATGCTGCCGGAGAAGGAACTAAAGAGGGTAAAGCTCGAGCACATCGAAAAGTACGGAAAGAAGTTCAGGAAGGAACAAAAATAAAAATTTGCACAGGGCATAAAAAATAAGGAATGCCACGTTGTCCGGCCATAGAAGTGGAATGGCAACATGGCAATAGTTTTGGATGTGTAGCAAATGGCAGATGATGTCAAGACAACGCGGCTCGAGCTGATTGAGACGCGCACAAGAATCAGGCTCGCCGAGAACGGCCACAAGCTTTTGAAGCAGAAGCGCGACGTTTTGGTGCTGGAGTTCTTCAAAATAATGAAGCAGGCAAAGGACCAGCGCAACGAACTCAACGGCAAGATGGGCTCGGCTTTTCGCGCGCTTGGAATGGCGCAGGCAAACCACGGCGTGCTTGAAGTGGAAGCGATTGCGATGTCGGTGAAGCGCGCGCCAAAAATCGGGGTTAGCTCGAAGAACGTGATGGGCGTTCACATCCCGCACCTCAAGGTTGAATATGTTTCAAAGTCACTCGAGCAGCGCGGCTATAGCATCGCCGGAAGCTCGGCAAAAATCGACGAGGCCGCGGAAGGCTTTGAGAAAAGCCTTGAAATAGTTCTCAAGCTCGCGGAAACCGAGAATGCCCTCAAAAAGCTTCTCAAGGAAATTGAAAAAACCAAGAGGCGCGTGAACGCGCTCGATTATGTGCTGATTCCGGACCTCAAAGGCCGGGCAAAGTACATCGTGATGAGGCTTGAGGAAATGGAGCGCGAATCATTCATCTCGCTAAAGACAATCAAGAGCAGGCTCGAGAAGCAGGAAGCGGGCAGCCAGAACTGATTCTAGCCCTTTTCCGAAATTCCCCAGAGCATCTCAAAATATTTCCTGTAGGCATCCGCGATGTCGCGGTTCACCATCACAAAGCAGAGCGGAACGCTGCCTTTCCAGAGCACGTTCACCACCCGGTCGGCGTAGATGTTGATTACGACCGGGTTGTCTATGTAAGAGGGCAGAAACCTGTTTTCTGATTGGCGCTTTCGCTTCGCAAGCGGCAAAGTCCTGGCAGATGCCTTGTAGAGTATCCTGATTTTTATCCCGAGCCTTTTCCTCTCGGCGTTCCACTTCTCAAAAAAAATCGGCATGGCACGGTCCTCGCGCGCGATTGCCCCAATCATGAGGTGCTCGCCCTTCGCATTCTTTAGCACATCCCGCCTCATCGCCTTGAAGCCCTCGATTCCCTGTAGGATGTAAGCCTCGGCAGTGGGCTTGGCCTCCCGGTAGCGATTTAGCTCCGGAATGCGCTTTTTCACGTCCGCGATTTTTCCCTCAAGGCCTGACTTTTCCTCCTCAAGCACATCAAGCAGCCGCTCCGAGGATGTGGCCTCGAAGTATGTTACCGTGCCCTTCTTTACCGAACTCACAAGGCCTTTTTCGCACAGCCTGCCAAGCCCTTCATAGACGCGCGAGCGGTGCAGGCCGGTTTCAGAGGTTATTTTTCCCGAAGCCGCCGAGCCAAGGTTTAGCAGTGCGCCGTAAATTTTGGTCTCGTTGCGTGTGAGCCCGAGCTGCTCCAAAAAACCGAGGTCCATGCAATTATATGGCGCCCCTGAGGATATAAAGGTTGCATATTGTCCTCCTTAAGCAGGAAGACACAGCATTTTTACCGCCCTTAGCGCATGTATTGCATGGGGGCGCAGGAAGCAAAAACCGGGTGCGTCCATTGCGGGGCAGCCCTCAATGACTATGAGAAAAAGGACGGCATATGCGGCTCGTGCGGCGATAGGGCTTTGGTGTGCCCTAACCCAGATTTTGTGCCAATGGTGATATGCTGTGCCTTTCATGGAAATTGTGCAGAACGCCCTCGCGCTCAACCCTCAGTTCTTTGCGGACCTGATCGGGCAAAACCTGATGTGGGTTTTCATATTCTACGCGGCGGGCCACTATTTCACAGGCGGGAAGATGCCGCTGTTTCGCGGGCTGGTTTTTTTCTCGCTTGTATGGGCATCGATGGACATTTTTAGGCTCACCGGCTTTTCGGTTTTCACGGCGGCGGGAATTGCGATGCTCTATTTCCTGAGAATGCCGGTGCTCCTGTTTCTTGAGACGAGCGGCGGGCTTGCAAAATACATGCCGCTTGCCTGGGGCGTGACATTTTATGTAGTAATTATAGCCCTTGCGATGGGTGGGTGAAAAAATGTGGCTTACCGCGGCAGTTGAGAGCATTCCGCTCGCATTCGCAAACCAGGTTTTCTATTTCCTGCTCGGAAGCGTCTCCGGGGTGCCTTTCCGGGAGCTCACATTCACAGCTTTCGGGTTTGCGGTGTTCTACTTTTACTCATTCGCGCTTCTTGTGAGCCTGAAGACATAATGCAATGGAACAAAAAACATCAGGCTGGCCCGGGCTCCTTTTTTATGTCTTCAACCAAAATGCCCTCAACGCTCTCGAAGATTTCCTTTATCTTAATGCGCATCAGGTGCTGCGCATCGCCCCCGCCGCAGACGACCTCCTGCTTTTCCGCAGCCGATTTATCCATAAGCGTTCGCACGCCGTAAATCGAAATCGGTGGCACGCCGCCTACTTCATACCCGGTGATTTCAAGCACTTCCTTAGGGGCCGCAAGGCGGACATCACTGACATTGAGGGCTTTTTTTATTTTGGCGAAATCGATTTTGTCCTTGCCGAGCAATATCACAAGAAGCGGCTCGTTATCAGAGCCTATTAGCAGGATTGACTTGGCGACAGCGTCAGGGTCGCCCGTAATTTCTCCCACCCTCGCGGCGGTGTGAGCGTCCTCGCATTCGAAGATTTGAGCGGAGAGCTTGTTTACCTTTATGAAGTCGGCAAGCATAGTAGCACCGGAAAAGATTGCTGCTGAATAGGAATTAATAGCTTTTGATTGGGCAAAAGCGAGTGGCTTTGGAGGGCGAACGGCGGCCTTAGCCGACCATTTTGCCCTGATGGTTTTCCCTTGCGGAATTTCCGTTATCGCTTCCGTCAGGGTTACGCTTCTTTGAGAGGTAATCCTTCATTTTGGCCCAGAGCTTCTTGCCCTTGAGCTCCGGAAGTATTGCGTAAACCTCATGGCGCGGCACGGGCGCTCCGCCGACTGCGACGGGCGTGTAATCTACCAGCACGAAATCGTTCACCTTGACATCGCGCGAGATTTTCGGCGCGACCGAGAAGAGCAGGATGTTCTCATCCCACATCTCAAGCAGCACGTGGCTGCTCGCCTCGGAGAACTTCGCGCCTTTCTCCTCCGAACTCATCACTTCAAGTATTTTTGCAAGATGGAACATTAAATCACCTTTTGTTTTACTTAATTCATTTAAGCACGAATTCAGTATTTAACCCCAAGCCATTAGGCAATTTTGGTCATTTTGGCCTGGCTGAACTGCGAAATTTTTTCGGCACTCTTGCCGCGAGCCTTCTCATTGCAAACTGCTTTTCCTGAAGGAACAATAGATTGATCGCCCGCTCAGGCCCGGGCGCCAATTTTTTGGCGCTAGCTATTTCGCCAGCCAATATTTTCATGTTGAAGATTGCGTGGCTATGCTTGCGCTCGTCAAGTGTCCTGTGGTGGGCATTGACCACCGCATCATAGTTTTCAGTCCCTCTATGCGCTATGCCCGCAAGGCGGCCCTTCAGCGCGTGGACTTCCTCTGGAGACATGGACTTGGCCATTCTTTCAACAGAAGCCTTTATTCGCCTAATTCTGGCATCGAGATGTTTTGTAGGGGCGGAATGGCTGCGCCGATGATGTTTTAGCCTGCCTAACCCATGATCTATGAAATGCTCAACCATGAGAAATAGGAACAATTCCCTATATTTTAAACCTTTCTAGTGTCAAAAAAACGAAAATTCGGGCGAAATTCACTTCACCCTTATTGGTTGGGCGCGAGCCCCGCCTCTTTCTTGAGCCTCTCTGCCATGTCGGTCTTTTCCCATGTAAAGTCCGGGTCGCTGCGGCCGAAGTGCCCGTACGCCGATGTCTTGCGGTATATCGGGCGCTTGAGGTCAAGGTGCTTGATTATTGCCGCCGGCTTGAAGTTGAAGACCTTCTTTATCACGCCTTCGAGCTGCTCGTCCGGGATTTTTCCAGTGCCGAAGGTGTCAACATATATTGAAACCGGGTCCGAGACCCCGATTGCGTACGCGACCTGTATCTCGCAGCGCTCGGCAAGGCCTGCGGCGACAACGTTCTTTGCAACGTAGCGGCCGAAGTATGCCGCCGAGCGGTCGACCTTGGATGGGTCCTTGCCGGAAAAAGCCCCTCCTCCGTGGTGCCCCACGCCGCCGTAAGTGTCAACTATTATCTTGCGGCCGGTAAGACCCGAATCTCCCACCGGGCCGCCTATTACGAACCTTCCGGTCGGGTTGATTAGGAACTTGGTATTCTCATCCACCCACTTGCCGCACACGGGCTTTACCACTTTTTCAATTATGGCTTCGCGGATTTGCCCATATGGGACGTCATCATGTTGGCAGCTGACAACTATGGTGTCCGCGCGCTTCGGAACGCCGTCCTCGTACTCGATCGTGACCTGGCTCTTGCCGTCGGGGCGCAGCCATGCGATTTCCTTGTTTTTGCGCGCCTCGGCGAGCCTGTGGGTGAGCTTGTGCGCAAGCACTATCGGAAGAGGCATCAGTTCGGGAGTTTCTTTTGTGGCATAGCCAAACATCATTCCCTGATCCCCCGCCCCCTGCTCCTTGTCAATGCCGGTTCCCTCATTTACGCCCTGCGCGATGTCGGGCGACTGCTCGGAGAGCGAAATCAGCACCGAGCACGCGTCGCAGTCAAAGCCGTAGGAGGGGTTGTTGTAGCCTATTTCGCGGATTACCCTTCTCACAGTTGCCTGTATGTCCACGTAAGTTTTTGTTGTGACTTCTCCAAATACCAGGATAAGGCCTGTTTTGGTGGCACATTCAACGGCAACCCTGGAATTGGGGTCGCCCTTTATCATTTCGTCGAGTATTGTGTCGGCGATTTGGTCCATCATTTTGTCCGGGTGGCCTTCGGTCACCGACTCCGAGCTGAAAAAATACTTCCTCGCCATTGAAACACCGCCCTCCAAAAAAACATCGGTTTTACTACAGACACGGCAGAACTATTAATAATAATTTTGGTGCAAAATATTCAAATCAGAATAGGATTTTTTTAGTCATTTAGGAATATAGGCGCGGAAAATAATGCAGAGGTGTTTTTTGAAATGCTCCCAGAACTTTCCGAAATCAAGGCGAGGCGCAAGAGATCAGGCCTCACCCAGACCGGCCTTGCGCAAAAGGCAGGGGTCAGCCAGTCGCTTGTCGCCAAAATCGAGGCTGGGGCGATAGTGCCCTCGTATGGGAACGCGAAAAGGATTTTCGACTTTTTCGATTCGCTCCAGCAGGGCACGGAGCTGCGGGCATCCGATTTCATGACCGAGAAGGTGATAGGCCTGCGCCCGGACTCCACGCTAAAGGATGCGGTGCGCGCGATGAAGCGCGCCGCGGTCTCGCAGCTGCCGGTAATAGATGATGGCCGAAACATTGGCACGCTCTCCGAAAAAATCGTGCTCGAGCGCCTAAACTCGGCAAAGGACATGAAGGAAGTGAGCTCGCAGAGCGTGTCACAGGCCATGACCGAGGCGATGCCCACAATCCGCGAGGACACCCCTTTTAGGGTAATAAGCGCGCTTCTCGAGCTAAACCCCGGGGTGATTGTGAGCCGCAAGGGCAGGCTGCTTGGGATAATTACCAAGGCTGACCTTCTGAATGCCATGCTGGGAAAGGGAAAAGGGCAGGGATAGGCGCCCAAAAGAGAATCCGCCCAAAGCCCGGAAAGCCCCCGAAAAAATCGCCTAAGCATCGCGGTCCCGTTTTTATTCAGTTGTGCTTGAGTTTGTTTGCATGGCAAATGGGCTTTAAACACGGTTTTATGGCACTTTTGCCCATTTTGGACAAAGGCTTCCCAAAACATCAGGTTTAAATACTTTGAATGTCACTACTTAATAGTAACAAATTAATTTGGGCGGGGGTTTGACTTTGGACTTCAAGAAGGCTGCATTGGTTTTTTTCTCTATAATCGCGCTCGTCGCGCCTGTTTTTGCAACACCATACTTTTCAACAGGCTTGCCAAGCATTAATGTGCAGAGCAACTCTGGATCCCTAACCGGGGCAATAGACCTCTGGAACTACGCATACGACACACAATATTCGCAGGGGAGCCTTTCATTTGCCATTACGAATCAGAGCCAGAGGGTGCTCGACTGTTCAGTTAACCGGCAAACCGGCCACACAATAGATTGCGGCAGGCCGGCGCCTATGGCGAGCGGCACAGATGTTGTCACGCTAACCGCAACAAACCCCGCGGGGGCATCCACGTCCACGACTTTTTCAGTTAACGTCTCTCGCCAGGGCATAGCAACAGGCACCCTGCCAGCCCTTCCGGGAGCCACAGCCGCCCCGAACCCGCCGGCAAATCCGGCACCGGCCCCAACACACGCAAAGCTATCGAGCCTGCCCAACATCACAGTAAACCTCAATGGCTCGGTGCAGCTGATAGGCCTGCCAAACTATGTCAACCCCGGCTCATATAATCTTGGCCAGATAACTTATGGGGTCTCGCAGACCCACAACGGCGTCATAGAATGCCCGCTGCTGGCCGGCAAGGTCATCTCATGCGGCCAGCCCATGAAAACAGGGACCGAATCCATGACCGCCGTGGCGTTCTCGCCTGACGGAAGCGTCGACTACAGGATATTCACCATAACGGTTAACCCTAACCCACAGGCTAATACAGCCCCGAGGTTCATAAGCACAATCCCGGACAGGCAATATAACCTCAACGCAGGGCCGCAGGGCAACATTGTCGACCTCTCGGCATACGCGCAGGACTCCGAGCAGCCAAGCCAGAGCCTTACCTATTCAATTGTCATGCAGTCAAACCCGAACGCGATAAACTGCTACCCAAGCGGGAACTATATCAGCTGCAGCGGCCCAGGCCAACTTGGCACGAACAACATCACGGTAAGGGCAACGGACAGCGGGAGCCCTTCACTCTCAAGCTCAACCGCGAGCTTTACAATTACAATACTCGCGGCGCAAAACAGCTCGCCGGCAATAAGCGGCCTTTCGGACCTCTCATTCACGCAGGACTCCGGCCAGCAGCAGTTCATCAACCTGCAGGATTACGCGAACGATAACGAGACGCCAAAGGGCCTGCTGAAATTTTCGGCCTCACAAACCGACAGCGCGCTCATAAACTGCGCGACAACCGGCAATAGGGACTCAACCCTTGTGTGCGGCGCGCCATACTCAGGAAGGGTTGGCACCAGCAAGGTCACTATAAGGGTTACCGATGAGCAGGGCGCGAGCGCCACCGACTCATTTGTTGTCACGGTTTACAGCCGCCCGGGCAGCTATAATAATAGCTTCTACAATCCCAACACCGGCTACTACAATTTTGTCAATTACAACAGCCCGCCAACCCTAAGCCCGCTGCCAAACATCAAAATAGAGCAGAACGCTGGATACAGGAGCTATCTAACCGACCTCTGGGCATACGCCTATGACAGCGAGGATGGCGACAGCCAGCTCTCGTTTAGCATTAGCCAGCCAGACACCGGGCTGATATTTTGCAAGGTGCAAGGCAACCGCTACTTCGAGTGCGAAGCGCCAAGAAGCTATAGCACCGGCACGAGCATGGTAAGGGTCCAGGTAACCGACAGGAGCGGGCTTAGCACATACCAGTCATTTGATGTGCAGGTCGGCCCTAACTTCTACGGAAGCGGGACAGGTTACGGCACGGGGACGGGCTATTGCTCGGATATATACTTCAACACCCAGACCGTGTACATGAATGATTCGCAGACAAGGCACGTTGTTGTGACAATCGGCAACAACTCGGGCAGCGACTTCACCCTAAGGGGCGCTGACCTTACTGACAACAGCCCCGATGTGAGCACAAGAAACCTCAGGTTCGATTCATATATAGCGGCAAGGAGCACGGGCACGCTCGAATTCGACGTGGACAGCACGGGCGGATTTTATGGGGCAAGGGACGCCGTTGCCTATATAGACGCGAGGGGCGAGTTCAATAACGGCCGCAGCTGCGGGCTCTCGGAATTCGGCTCAAAGACCGTCAGGGTCTCACTCAATGGCACCACGCCATCTTCGGGCAATTACTACTCGAACTACGGGGTGTGCGGCGATGTTGCCATCACATCCTCGGACATGACAATTAGCGGGAATAGCCGGGCGAATAAGACTCTCACCATAAAGAACAATTCCGGAAGGACATTCTATGTCGACTCGGTGGTTGTGAGCGAGGCAAATCTTAATTTCGACACCCACAATGAGGGCAATCCGGGCAGCATAACCCCCGGCCAGGCCGCCGCGATAAACCTTTCGGTGACAAGCAAGGCAGTGAACGGCAGCAGGACCGGAAGCGTGAAAGTGAACGTGAACGGCCACTACTCCGATGGCGCGTACTGCACAAGCTCGGCGATAAATTCGACCTTCAATGTTACCGTTGTGGACGGGGCATACTCGGTGGATACATACAACTCCGGCACAAGTTATGGCTCCGGGGCAGGCTCAGGCTCATCCTCCGCATCGGTTGAGATTGACTTCGCCTCGGCAGCGGTTAGCCTAAAGCTCGGCGAATCAAAGGATGTCGGGGCGACAATAAGGAACAATTCAGGCACGAGGCAGTGCCTCACGCTCGCAACATCGGGCGCGAGAACATTCGACTCCTCGGTCTCGAAAACATCGGTGTGCCTCGAGCCGAACTCGAGCGAAACAATCACAATGACAATTAAGGCAAAGCAGGCTGGAACCGGCAGCGCAGAGCTTGGCGCGACATACGCAGGGACAACCAAGAGCAGGTTCGTTTCGGTAAATGTGCAGGGCAGCGGCACGCAGCAGGCAGGGCTTGATGCGGCAATAGTTGCAGCGCCAACAGCGCAGGGCGGCTATGCAATAACAATTGAGAACACGGGCAGCGATATAACAGATGCCACAATCACGGTTACGGGCCTTCCGCAGGGAGTGAAGTTCGAGACCGTTTCCAAGCAGATATGGAGAAGCGGCGAGAAGGTCACCCTCACCCCGACAATAGAGCCGGGCTTTTCAGGGACAGTCACGGCAACAGCAAGGGTTAGCGGCAAAGAGGGTGCAAGGGCTATTCCTGCCACATTTGATGTGCAGCAGGCAGCAGCCGCGCCGCAGGCATCCACACCAGATGCCGGGCTTGTGAGCCTTGCAACCGATGCGGGAATCGGGATTGGCATTCTGGTGCTTGTAATACTTGCAATAATCGGCATAGCATCAGTCTTTTCAAAGCCGAACAGCCCATAGCCCCCTTGCCCAATCAAGCATGGAACAGGCAGGCCTCTGCAATCACCTGGCGCTAAAATGCCTTAAACCGCCCAATAGTGGCATTTTAGGGAATACAAGAAGGTTTATATACATCCACGGCACATATAATATAACAAATTACAGTTAATAAGTTACAATATTAAAAGTCTGGCCCAAAAGGGCTTTATTGGTGGGAAAAAAATGGGTTTTGTTCTGAAGGCATTCTCATTTGCGCTGCTAATTCTTCTCGCAGCCGCATCATTTGCATTCACAGTGGATAGCCCCTCGCGCATAAGCGTTGGGGAAACGCCACAGGATTACACAATCAGGATAGAGAACACTTCTACGCTCACAAAGCCGCTCACCGCGGAATTTATCCTGCCCTCAAGATTTGATATTCTCGAACAGCCGCAGTTCATAGGCCCGAAAGGCAAGGGAGAAATAAGAATCCGCATTTACCCGGAAGAGAGGCTCGAGGGGACCGAATACACAGGCAAAATAACCCTCACGCTTGGCGGGGATGTTGCGGAAAAGATTATTACCATCAGCTACTTTTCGGAAAATGGCTGCACAATAGATGCGCGGTCAGGCTTTGCCCCCGCAAAAGCGCAGGGCACGGCGGGCAATGCGGATTTTATTGAAACATTCACGTTCACGAACAATTCCTACAAGTCAAAAAAGCTCACACTCATCGGGATGAAGGGCGGCCAGCAGGGCTGGAAAGCATCCGCTGCCGGGGCGTTCGAAGTCGGGCCATTTGAAACGCGCTCATTTGAAGTGCCGATAGATGCGCCTTCAGCTTTCGATGGCAGGCTTGAGTTCATTTTCAGCTGCGCGAATTCGCAGCTTTCAAAAAAGCAGGATGTCAGCGTCAAGCAGGGAGCAGGTGCGGGCACGGATGTGATTGCATCGGGCTTTGCGGTAATTTCAGGCGCGATGAAATCAAGCGAGGCGGAATTCATACTCAACGCGTTCCTGGTTGTCATCGCCGCGGTTTTGCTAATAGCCTTCATTGCAAGGCTTGTCAATTTCGCGAACAGGAAAAACGGAGGGGGCGCATGAACGCACTGAAAACCATACTCCCGATTTTTCTTGCAATCACGCTGCTTGGCTCTTTTGCGTTCGCGCAGAGCGCCGACGGCGGGTTTTCCCTTGAAAAAAACACTGTTTCACTAAGCCGCGGCCAGAGCGTTGGCATTGCGCTTACAATCACAAACCAGTCCGGCGCGCAGAGCTGCTATACTGTCAGCGGCATTCTCGGCTACGAACAGAAAAGGAATGTTGAAATATCAGGCTCCCAGGGGCAGATATGCCTAAACGCGGGCGAGAGCACCACGGCAACAATAACAGTAACCGCCCTTGGCAATGCCTATTTCGGAAACTATGTTGCCGGAATCCAGCTCGCGGGGACTGGCACTGGAACTTTTACAAAAAACCTCATGGTAAATGTCCTGGATTTTGGCAATTCATATTACGGCCAGGGCAGCGGCGGATATGACGGCCAGATAGGCCTGCAGCGCCTCAGCCCCTACCTCATTTGCAGGGACGATAGGTTCAGCGCAAAAATCAGGCTGCTTGTGAGCAACAACGGCCCAACTCCGGCAAACCTCTCGATTAGCGGCCAGCACGAGCTCTTGCTCCCGGAATTCAAGTACCCGGACCTTGCACTCAATTCATGGGCATCGCAGGAAGTTGAAATGGAAATAAATTTCAACAGCACAACCGCTCCTGGCGAATACAGGATACCGGTAAGGGCAAGCCTTAACGGCACGCTTGTGCAGAGGGAAATTGCAATAAGCCTGCAGGATTGCCAGAAGAACTTCTTCGACCTCACCGTGAACCCCGGCAGCATTTCACTGCAAAGGAACGGCTCGGCAGGCTTTTATGCGACAATTGCAAACAGGACCGCGGATACGCAGACAATCAATGTGAGCGCGGATAGCGATATTCCGCTGCTGCTGGATGCCACAAGCGTAACGCTTGGCCCCTACCAGAGCAGGCAGGTCTATATGGTGGCAACTGCAAGGGATGACCAGAACGATGGGGCGCATGAGATTGCAGTTTACGCCTGGAACATGGACGAGAATGAGCAAAGAACTGTTACCGCATATGTTGCAGGGGAGCACAAGATAACACTCTGGGCGCAGAACAACGATTTCGATGCGAGGATTTGCTCGCCCGGAAGCGGACAGTCATTCGAGGTTACGGTATACAACAGCGGCACATACACCGAAAACGTCTCGCTCTACATCGACAATCCGGACAGGGCAATAGGCACAAAGCTCTCGGTGCAGAACTTTACGCTCGCAAAGGGCCAGAGCAAAAAAGCAGTTGTTGCCGCGCTTGCAGGCAATGACGCGCAGAAAGGAAGGCATACAATAAATTTGCGCGCATACGCCTCGGGCTACCCGCAGAGCTCGCAGAGCATCGGGCTTCGCTTTACCGTGGCCGATGCAAACCCGGGCGCAATGCCGGGCGCGCTTGAAATTGCCTCATACCCAAAGTCCATAGAACTCCCCGCTGGGAGCGAAAAGGGCGTGCCGATTGTGGTTGCAAACAATGGAACCCTTCCGCTTGAAAATGTCAAGGTGAGAATTACAGGCCTTGGCGATGGGGTTTCATTTGGAACACTAGGCATTGGAAACATCGCCCCGGGCAAAAGCTCAACGGCGCTTGGAAAAATATCGGCAGGGGAGAACGCGCGCGCAGGCACCTACTTTGCAAAGCTTGAAATTTCAGCAGATGGGGGCTATTTCGAATCAAGGGATGCCACAGTAAAGGTCAGTAAGGCGCAGGCGGCAGCCGGGCAGGGGCAGTCAAATTCGGGCGCGAAAACCCCTATAGGCGGATTTATCGTTCTTGGGGGCAAAAACCCGGTTTTAGCCGGAGGGGCGGTTATTTTAATCTTTCTTGCGGCAATTATACTAGTGATGACACTACTTGATAGTGGCAATAATGCCATGCGAAGGGCTGGCAGAGCGGGGAATCTTTAATGAAGCTCGGGCTTGTAATACTCGGAATAATCCTCACGGTCTTTGGCATATATGCGCACTCAGCAGAGCTCACGGGCTCATGCTATGCAACAGCAACCCAGTGCGAACTCGCCCTTAGCAACCTCCAGCTTTGCAACACATCTGATGTGCAGCAAACATACCTTCTCAGCGCCGAGAGCCCGCCTGGGGCCGGATTTAATGCAATACCGGATGAGGCAACGCTTGATGGCGGCAACTGCACGGATTTGCGCATTTTCTCAGCGGCGGAGTGCTATGCCGCGCCCGGAAAATACACGGGCAAAATAATTGTTGATTTTGGCAGCGAGAGGATAACAAAAACCTGCACGCTCGAGGTCAAGCAGGGGCACCTTGTCAACCTTGTGCTCGCCCCAAAAGAGCAGACAGCAACGCAATGCGAAGAGAAAGCATTTGACATTACGCTCCACAACAACTCAAGCGTCCCGCTCCAAAGAACCGAAAGGGCGCAAATAAGCGTAACCGGCCTTCCGCAGGGCTGGTATAGCCTCGAGCGCGAGCTTGCCGATGTGCAGCTCGGAAGCGCAGAGCACGCAAGGCTGGTTGTGAAGGCACCGTGCGATGTCCCGCTTGGCTCGTACGAATTCAGCGTGAAGGCCGCTTTGCAGAACAATGACTTTTACTCAGAATCAAAGGGAGTTTTTACAATAGCGCAGGGCCAAAAGCTCACCGCAACAATCCCGCCGGAATCCTCATCCGCAGGGTTTGGCGCGTGCCAGGAAGAGAAATCCACGGGCACAATAACAATTGCAAATTCCGGAAAGCAGCAGGACACTTTCAGGCTAAGCCTCGAAGGCCCAGGCTTTGGAACGCTCGGCATTGACAGGGTCACCCTCGCTGCGGGCAAGCAGGCGCAGGTGCCAATCAATTTCGCGCCGGCGAATGGAAAGGGTGGCAAGTACGATTTTACCCTAAAGATGCAGGGGACAGCATTCGACTATTCAACAACAGTGCCGTTCAGGGCAAACATGCAGGACTGCTACGGAGCGCAGGTCCAAAAGCTCTCAGGAAACGAGAAGGTGTGCGCCGAAGAAATCCCGCTCTACAAGTTCTCTGTCACAAATGATAGGGCAAAGCCAATTGAACTCAAGGCAACTCTTAGGGGAATGAACGGCCAGCTGGATGCGAGCAGGTTCACCCTCGCGCCCGGGGCGCAAAAGCAGCTCACGGCAGCGCTTGACGCAAAGGGCCTTGCAAAAGAAGGCAGCAGCGAGCGCACCGATATCGCAATTGAGCTGCTGCTCGACACCTCAAAATCAATGGGGGAGAAGGGCGGGGCCGTGGAAAAGATTGAAACTGAAAAGCAGGAAATCACCGCGATGATAAACAGCATAAGCGGAATCGATGCCGGCCTTCGCGAGTTCGGGCAGGGGCGCGAGTGCGAAGATTCGGTTTTGCTAAAGCGCATTGAAAAGCTTGACATCCCCTTCCTCTCGCAAAAAATCGCGGCGCTAAGCCCCAGCGGAAAAACCCCGCTCGCGCAGGCGCTAAGCTCGGCAGTTCCGGATTTCCCGGCAGGAAAGAGAAAGGCTGTAATAATTGTCAGCGACGGGAAGGAAACTTGCGATGGCGACATTTCAAAGGCATCAAAAGAGCTCGCGGCAAACAACATAGCGGTTTATGCAATCGGCTTTGCAATTGACAAGGAAGGGCGCGAGCAGCTAAAATCTGCAGCAGCGGCAACAAAGGGCGCATACTTTGACGCGCAGAACGCACAGGACCTAGCGCAGGTGCTGCAGCAAATCTCAAAGCAGCTCGACATTACCCCCGGAAAAGCGGGGAAGGGCAGCTTCACTTTGCTGCTAGAATCCGAGCACTTCAGCTATGAGAAGGATTTCCAGCTAGAAGCCAGCGACTGCGGAAAAGCGGCGATGGCGCTGCCGCAGTTCTACCTCTGCCCCGGAGTTGCCAAGCAGGACACGCTAACAATTGCAAACCTCGGAACGCAAAAGCAGAACTTCAAGATGAGCTACTCGCCTGCCTGGATTAGCGGGCCTGCAAACATTTCGGTTGAACCGAATTCAACCGCGAGCGCAAAAATCCTCGCATCAACCCCGGAAAAGGCATCGGATTCAAAGATTTCGGTAAGGGCCGTGTCCGAGAAAGTCGACCTTTCGCAGGATTCGCCGCTTGCATACCTTTCAAGGGATGCGTGCTTTGCAATCGACCTGATAGTCCCATCCTCGCAGCTTGACGCGAACGCGATTGTGGGAATAAAGCAGCCGCTCTTTATAGAAAACCGCGGAGCGATAGCGCAGGAAGTTCGCCTAAGCGCCGACAAGCCATATGTGCGCATCGCAGACCCCGTTACAATAGTTGAGAGCGGCGAGCGCAAGGAAGTGGATTTCTTTGTAACTGCCCCCTCAGACCTGACGGCGACGCAGACAATAACATTCGAGGCACACACTGATAGGGGCTTTAGCACCAAGGCAAGCGTTAAGCTGCTTGTACCCGGCCTTAAGCCGTCCGAAGCCAACTTCAACCCGGACCTGAAGGTCGGTTCGGTTAGCGCCATAAAGCCAAAAGATGGCAATTACGCGCTCCTTGTGCAGTTCGAGCTAACCAACGCCGCCGCAACAAAGCACATAACAATCATCAGCAGGGGCGTTGAGACAAAAGACTACAACGCGACCGTAAGCCTTGAAAACACAGAGCTTGACGCCGGAAAAAGCACAAAGGGCACCCTGCGCATCAATCTGCCACAGGGCTTTGCGCAAAAGAAAGTGGTTGTCCCGATAATGATTGAAACGAGCGCGGGGACCTTCACAAGAAACATCGAATTTGACTATAATAACACCGCTGCGGACGGCAATGCCGCGGCGCCCGCTAAGGCAAATTCAAACCCGGCAATAGGCACGGGCCTATTTAGCCTCTCAAACCTCTCAACCGGAGTGCTTGCAGGGCTTGTGGTTGTTGTAATACTCCTGATAGCATACAGCGCCTACCGCTCGGTGCAAAATGAGATGGCCCCGCCCGTGCAGCCGCAAAGCCCGGAGCCAGCAGCGCAGCCTGCCGCGGCAGAGGCTGCGGGAGAGGCAAAAGCCAAGCCAAAGAAGGCAGCGGCAAAGCCTAAGAAAAAACCTGCGAAGAAATCAAAGTAAAGCGGCAAATTTCCATTTTCCTTATTTTTCGGATTCTTCACTTTCACGCGCAAGCGCCGATAAAAATCCGCCCGCAAGAAAAGGGCTCTTCACCAAAAGTGCCTTCTCGGAATTCTCGCCGGATTTGCCATCGTTTAGAAACAGCAGCACACAGTCGCGGTCGAAGACCACGAGGCGCGAATTGTCCGATTTCACTTCCCTAACCTCAACGCCCCTTCTGCCCGCCTGCGCGAGCCTCTCTGAAAAAAACTCCCTCTTGCGGCTAAGGCCCTCTTTTGAAGAGCTTAGCACGACGCTCTCGGAGCATTTTGAGATGCCCTCATCGATTAGGGAGTAAATGTTCTTGCGCCCCTCAACAATCGCCGCGGATTCCGAAAACTCCTCCCTGCCATCCGATGCGTTCTTTTCAAGCGCCTTTGCAATCGCCTCGATTTCACCAATCGATGAATCCAGCTGCTCGCGCCTCTGCCTTGCAAGCGCGGCCACCGCATGGGTTGGGCGCAGGGCTGAGAACTCTACCGGCTTCGAGATGGATTTTAGCGCAAACCCCTTGCGCTCGAGCGAGAAGAGCACATCATAAACCCGCGCGCGCGGAATTACCGCCTTCTTGCTGATTCCAACAGCAGAGCTCCTGCCGGCTGATAGCAGGGCGCGGTAAGCCCTTGATTCGTATTCGTTGAGGCCCAGCTTTTTTATGCTCTCAATCATCCAATTGACTAACAGGGTTTTTCGAATATAAAAGGCTTTTGCGCCAGCATCGCACACTTGCACACCGGAAAGCGGAATAAAAACCTTTCACGCCGCAGAATAATCGGGAAACGGTCGCCACATGAAAAAAATCGAGCCGGCAAAAAGAACGCAGGGCATAAAGCATGCCACAAGGGATGTTGTGCCAATCGCGCGCGAAGTTGAGAAGTCCGGAAAGAAGGCCCTCTGCCTAAACATCGGCGACCCGATGGTCTTTGACTACCGCACCCCGGAGCACCTGTGGGCGGCAATCGAGCAGAACCGCAAAAAGGCCGAAGGCTACACCGATTCGATTGGTTATATTGGCGCACGGCAGGCCGTCGCAAATTATGCGAAGAGGATGGGCGCGCCGAACGTGACATCTGATGATGCCCTGACATTTGTCGGTGGGAGCGAGGCGATTGTGTTTGCGATGCAGGCCCTTTTGAATCCGGGCGAGAACATTACATGAAATGACCACCCTGCGCCCCCGCACTCCAGCCTAAGCGCCAAAGATTTAATCCCTGCGCCCCATCTAACTTGTAAAAAAAGAGCCGACCGATATGCCACTGCCTTTTGAAGGAATTGATTTTGCCCATGCCGCGCTCGTGGGCGTTGAGATAATCGCGATACTGTTCATCGGCTTTGTTGCCGGAAAGGCCATTCACAGCCTTTTCACGCGCACGCTTAGCGCGATGGCGAAAAGCACGAAAACCGAGCTCGACAACATAATGCTCGAGTACCTCGAAAAGCCCGTCGAGCTAATGCTGATAGTCTCATTGCTCTACGCGATTTCAGGCCTTGTCGAAAACCTCTCATTCATCAACCGCACAATCACGCTCTACCTCTACTCTATCCTGATACTTCTTGGCGCGTACCTTCTCTCAGAAATTGTCGGCGCGCTTCTCAAGTGGTCATATGTGAGCAACAGGGCAAGGGCGGTTGACATCACCCTGCTCCCGTTTGCACGAAAGCTCTCGAAAATCCTCATACTGCTCTTTGGCATCACAATCGCGCTCTCGGCAATAGGCATTGACATAACAGGCATACTCGCGATAACAAGCGTTGTCGGAATAATAGCAGGGCTTGCCGCGCAGGAAACCCTTGCAAACATTTTCGCGGGGCTCGCGCTGCAAATAGACAGGCCCTATGTGTACAACGAGTACCTGCGCCTTGCCACGGGCGAGGTTTTCCGCCTCAAAAAAATAGGCGTGAGAAGCTCAAAGCTTGAGGACTCAGAGGGGAATGTGATGGCGATGACAAACAGCGAGTTCTCAAAGCAGAGGATAACCAACCTCTCAAAGCGGCAAAACGGCTATGCCGGCTCGGCATTCATCGAGTTTCCGGTTGGTGTGAAGGCCGCGCAGGCGATGGGCGTTCTCTCACGCGCGCTTGGGGGGCGCAAAAAGGCTGGGACCATCGGCCAGAAGTTTGAAGTCTGGGCCGAAAAAACCGGGAAGGACAATTTCACGCTCGGCGCATCCTTCGAGTGCAAAAACTACGGGGACATCGCAAGGGTGAGGCGCGAACTGAGCCTTGCCGCGCTCGAATTTGTCCAAAAAAAATAAAGCCCGGGCAGGAAAAAAGATATTTAAACACTAAAGCCCAAATAGGTACTGCGTATTGGGAGTTAAGGGGGTAAGCCATACTGCATAACGGTGGGGGAAACATCGGCTCTTGCGCTTTGCATGGGTTGCAGGTCCCTGGCTTACCTTCCTAATCTTTATTCTTCGGCAAGGAATTGCCAACCTTTTTAACCCTTACACGGCAGTTTTCTCTAAAGCCGAACGGAAAGGCAGCCTATGGCAGTTATGCCCATGGCGCGCCTCTTTTTCTTTTGGCCAAGCTTTTCTTTTTCTCGCAGAGAAAAAGAAAAGGTTGCGGGGATGGCAGAGCGGTCTAATGCGCGCGCCTGGAAAGCGCGTTCCTTAACGGGAGCATGGGTTCAAATCCCATTCCCCGCGCCTTATTTTCACAGAAACAAAAGGAACATTTTTAGCCCCTTGCAGGGGAGCCTATTTGATGTTCCGGTACATGGTAGCCCCGCTCGAGGACCACTCAGACACGGCTTTTCGAAGGCTTTGCCACAATCACGGCGCTGACCTCACCTTCACCGAAATGGCAAAGGTGGACGGGCTTGCGAGGAGAAACAAGCCGACCGAGAAGAAGGCAATGTGCAAGGACAACACCCCGACGCAGATACAGATACTTCCCGGAAACGATAAGGAGCTCTCCAAGTACCTCGACAGCTTTGTCCCAACCGGGGGGTTTTTGGGCTTCAACTTCAATTTCGGCTGCCCTGCCCCGGAAGTTCAAAAAGCAGGGAGGGGATGCGCGATGGTCAAAAGAATTTCAAAGGCGAACCGGCTCATTTCGATTGTTCGCGCACACAACTTCCCGATTTCAATTAAAATCCGCCTCGGCGCGAACTCCTTCCAAAAAAGCGTGAAAGTGTACATGAACCTGATTAAGGGCGCTGACCCGGACTTTTTTATCGTGCACGCACGCACCGGAAAAGATACATACAATGACAAGCCGGATTATTCTGTTTTCCCGGAGTGCGTTGCGAGCGGAAAGGAAATTATCGCAAACGGGGATGTGGAAACCAAGGAGGCGGTTGAGGAAGTGCGCGCAATGGGCGTGAAGGGCGTGATGATAGGAAGGGCCGCGGTGCGAAACCCTGCAATCTTTGACATGCTAAAGGGCAAGCCCACTCCGAGCTTTGCGGAATTGATAGATGAATATTCGGCGCTTGCCAAAAAATACGAAACAGACCCGCGCCATGAAAAGAACGTGCTAAAGCGCATCGGCCAGCAATTCACCCCGAGCTATGCGGAAAGCAGAATGTAGTCGCCCTTAGGAAAAGGCGGATTTTTCCAAAGCAGAATACGCCTGCTTGAGCAAGCCAATCGTGCGCACAACTGAATTTATGTCGTCAAATTCTCCGATGTAATCCTTGCGAATCACCCGCATTTCACCGCCAATGCGCCTCTCCGCCAAAACCGCTTCTGTGTGCATTGCCCCCATCTCTTCTTTGTGCATGGCCTTTAGCTTTGCCTGCGGAGTGGATGCGTATTCAGGGTATGGAAAGTGGCGCTTCAATGATTCCCAATCTGCCTCTGCGGGCAGGTTTGTGAGGAAATATTTTTCGTAAAGTATTCTCTGCTTTGGGTCACTGCGGATTTGCTCCTTGTGCAAATTAAGCCTGTGCGAGAGGTCGAGCAAATGGCTGCCGAGCACCCTTTGCGAGTTTTCCGCCCCGGTTTTGAGCATGAGAAGAACTTCGCGCCCCATTTCATGCTTCATATCCTCCGAAAGCGGGCTCGCCTTCAAATTTTCCGCCAAAGAAGATACCCATCGGGGCACAGCGGCAAGGTTTGTCGTCCCGCGGTTTTTTGACAAAATCCGGGCCTGCCTTGCAAGTCCCTGAAAATTCATTGAGCCGGAAAAAAGCCTGACCTGCCCAGGAATAAGTTTTACAAACGGGTTGGCAACCGGTTTTGGGGCCTGCCGCCTCAAAATTAATTTGGCTTTTGCCTTTGCCGCCCCAATGCCCCTTGCGATTAGCCCCATGCTTTAAGATAGAAGCCGCTGGCATATAAAAATTTTTGCAATGAATTCTTCGGGCGTTTCTGGCCATTCATTTAGAGGCATTTATCGGGGCGGCATTTGGAACGGCTAATGCAAGTGCCATTCGGCTTCTTGCCTTTTCCATGAACTTGCCTATTTTTTCATCCGCCATAATGTAGCCGCGCTGCATCGGCTTTTTGAGCACCATTCCCTCAAGCGTTGTGCACCTGCTAAGGGCAACGTATGCCTGCCCCGGCGCGAATGTGCCGTACCCGAAATCGATTATCGCCTTCTCAAATGTTTTCCCCTGGCTTTTGTGGATTGTGATGCCCCACGCAAGGCGCAATGGATATTGCGTGAACGCGCCAATCGAATCATACGCAAGCGCGTTTTTGAGCGGGTCGTATTTTGGCCTGAAGAGTTTCCATGTGTGCGGGCTGGCCTCAACGATTTGCCTGTTTTCGAGTTCGACCACGACCGCGAAATTGTCGCCCTCTTTTCTAAACCCCATAACCTTTCCGATAGTTCCATTCACCCATTTCTTTGCCGGGTCGTTGTTTAGAAACATCACCTGAGCGCCGATTTTGAGCTTTAGTTCCTGCTCGCATGGCAGGTATTCTGCCGAGAAATCGCCCTCGGTCGCCCCTCTAAAGCAGTAGAGATATGCCTTGATTTTTTCGAGCTCGCGCGCATTTATTTCATCCGCCATTTTATTGAGCGTGCAGAGGCGTATGAAAAACTCGTTTTCCTTCGGCTCGAATGACGGATTCACCCTGCCGTTTAGCTTTTCTAGGTGCTCATCGCTCACGCGGTTGTGCCGCACGCCGTCCAGCATTTCAACAAAGCCCTTGTCCTTTTGCCTGAAAACCTCGTTGAGCTCTATTACTTCAAGTTCGAGATTCTGGAAAACATTCGAATCAAAAAAATACGGGCTCTTGTAGAGCGAGGAAAAAATGCCCTTCTCCTCGCCCGAAACTATGGGCGGGAGCTGGTAGAGGTCGCCAAACAATATCATCTGCACGCCGCCAAATGGCGTGCCAATTTTTCCCCTGTTGATTTGCAGGAACTTGTCGATGCAATCCATCAAATCCGCGCGCACCATTGAGATTTCGTCAATGATGAGCGCATCGAGCGCTTCGTACATTTTGCGGTTTTTTGAAACCCGCACTTTTTCGAGCGTGATGTTTGGCTTGAACCCGAAAAAGGAATGGATTGTCTGGCCGCCGACATTCACTGCCGCAACCCCTGTGGGCGCGATTACCGCGAGGCGCTTTTTCGAAATTCCCTTAAAATGGTTTAGCAGGGTGGATTTTCCTGTTCCCGCCCTTCCTGTAATGAAGACGTTGCTGCGCGAGTTTTCCATTATGTCAATCGCGCGCGTGAAAAATCCGTTGAATTCTGCCATGCAAAAAACCGCAATACATACTTTTGTCCGGGCGCGCTTTTTAAATGGGCTGATGGGCCAGTGCCGGTGCGGCTCAGGGCAGCACATACCCGGCAATTATCAGCCCAATGCCCAGAACCGGGATTATGGGAGCGAAAATCCCGCCAAGGAACGCGCAAAAATCCCCAATCGTGGCATTCTCTATGCTCTTGATTAAGGATGCCTGGCCAAGGAAGGCGAAAATGAAAATTATAAGGATTGCAATCCAGCCAAGGCCGATGTTTGTGAGTATCTGCGGCACGAACTGGAGCGAAATCCACTCAAGGCTCGGGTCGAACCCCGTCTTTAGCGTAAATGAGAGCAACAGCCCCGCGAAAAGATAAGTGAAAAACTGCCGGCCCATGGGTTACTGGATTGAACTAATCCTGAAAGTGTTTTAATTGGTTTGCCTATTGAATCGTTTCATGGATTTTTCCGGCAAAGCTGTTGTTATCACCGGAGCGAGTTCCGGAATCGGGCTTGAAACTGCACTGGCTTTCTCTAAAATGAATGCGCGCATTTGCCTGATTGGGCGCGACAAGGAAAAGCTCTCACTCGCCGAAAAGGAATGCGCCGCTGCGGGCGCGCAAAAAACCCTTGCAATCAGGTGCGATGTGGGGGATTATTCGCAGGTGAAAAAGGCCTGCGGCAGCATCAAAAAGGAGTTTGGCAAAATAGATGTGCTCGTAAACAACGCAGGGCATGGAATGTACGGGGCGTTTAGGGACGCCGAAATCGAGGACATCGAAGGGATGATGGCAACGAATTATTTCGGCACGGTGTATTTTACAAAAGAGCTTTTGGGCGCGATGGAGAAGGGCTCGCACATTGTAAATGTGAGCTCGATGGCAGGAAAGCTCGCGCTCACAAATTACGCAGGATACTGCGCGAGCAAATTCGCGGTCTCGGCATTCACCGAAAGCCTGCGCCACGAGCTCATGAAGGACGGCATCGGGGTGCACCTCATCTGCCCGACAGCGACCAAGACCCATTTCTTCGACAACAAGTCATTCGCCGGCCACCCGCACAATGAAAACCGCAGCGGCATGGATGAGCCGTCGCAGATTGCGCAGTGGATTGTGCGCGCAATCGGGCGCAACTTGCCCGAAACCACTTCGCAGCGGCCGAAAGAGAAGCTCGCGCTTTTTTTGCGCGCGAATTTTCCGTGGCTTTATGGCATGATAATGCAGTCGCGCTACGTCAAAAGGCAGCTCGAAAAGGAAGACGGCTAGGCGGCAGCGCGGCATTTTTTCATGATTCGATAAGGATTATGCTGATTATTCCCAAAACTATCCCCGCCTTGTTCGTGAGCGAGAGGCCTTCCTTGAAAATGAAAACCCCGGCAAGGACCACCAAAATCAGGTTGAGCACAGTAAAGGCTGAAATGGCCTTTGAGAGCATCTCGTGGCGAAGCGAGAAGGCCCATAGCACCGTTCCGAGAAAATAGAGCGCAAGGCCGGAGTAGAGCATCAGGCCCTTGTCATTGATGGACCATTTTTTCAGCAGCACATCGGCGGCCACCTCAAGCGCCACCGCCCCGGCAATGAGGGCGAAAAATGCGGCCTTTGAGGAGAGCTGCGGCAGCACCATGAAATAATTCGGAAAAAAGGCTTTTTATGCCCCTTGCTCGGCATGCCAGGCCTGCCGCCGACATTTCCGAGTTCAGAAACTCAGCTGCATATCGGCAAGCAGATGGCTTGCGAACGCGAACAGTGCAAATGCAAAATAGAGCGGGCCTAGGAAAAAGAGCGGAAATGCGAGCAACAGCCCAAAGCGGAGCCTGTGCGTAAAGCCGCGGTGGCGCAGGAATTTGGACGCTACCGCCGCGCACACGAGCGCGATGAAAAGGACAAGGTAAACCGGCTCGCCAAGCGCGGCATACATCGCCACAAAGCCGATTGCCAAAACCAGCGCCCCGGGAATGAGCAGCCTGTGGATTCTGCTCTTGTCCGTGTCAACATCAGGGAGCAGGCCGTAGAAAACCGTTATCAGCGCGCCGAGCGCGATTGTTCCGTGCCCCGGCAGGGCGCCGAGCGCATGGAGCGTGCCAAGGCTCACGGCGTAAAAAAAGAGCGCAAAGGCGATGTGCTGCTTCCAGTTCATTCATTCAGAGATGCACAGAAACATTTAATTCATTTGCCGCAGGGAGCATTCAGTTATGCCGGAACAAGAAAGCCAGAATGCCCACGCATATTTCAGGCTGCCTTTCGTGGTGATGAAGCTCGCAGGAAACGTGGAGAAATTCAACCAGGGAGTTATGACAAATACGCTTGCGGCTCCCAGGAACGCTTTCATTGATATTTATGGCCGGACGGTGGCGGTTTTTTACCAGAAGTTTCTGGGCGGCGAGCTCTATGTTGCGTTCAATGAAAAATACAAGGGCAAACTGCCCGGGCACATAAAAATGCACCTCGCGATTGGGAAAACAAAGCTCGAGCCAACCGGGCTGCAGGCATATTTTGTTGCAGGAGCAGGCCAGGGCGCCGATGAAATTGCAGGGATCAAAATCCCTGAAAAAGGCGGCTATGTCCTGCTAGCGCAAAATCCGCCGCAGGGCATGCAGGAAATGAACGAAGGGCAGTTCACCCTCTTCCGGCTCGAAAACGGCATCTCGATGCAGGGCGCGGAGTTCGGGGATGAGATGATAATGAATACCGACTGGAGCGATGCGGTTTCATTTAGCAAGGGCTGTTTTCTGGGACAGGAAATAATGGTAAAGGTCACCCAGCGCGGCAGGCCGCCAAAGCGGCTTGTGAGAATAGCATTTGAACAAGAGCCGCAAAAAATCACGCGAGGGCAGTTCGAAGTCGGCGAGGTCCGCTCGAAGGGCTTTTCGAAAACGCTTGGAAAATGGATTGCCTATTGCTCCATCCCAAACGACGGGCTTGGCGTTGATGGCGGGAGTATCATCTAAAGCCCGAAGTGGCAAACCCTTCTCTTGAACGGCGTTGCCCAGTTCAAAGATTTTCCGCTATATTTTTCCATCTTGCGGCAAGGCGCACTCATGATTCCCTGACAGTTTGGGAATGTGTTGAATCCACTGAATATCCGAGGGGGTTTTCCCATAGAGTGATAATGCATTTCCAGATATTAATTATTTCCCCTTGTGCGGGGCGTGATTTTGCTATGGAAAACTTTAAAGCAAAGTTCGTGCAAGGTGATTGCATGGCAAAAATCGCGGCATCTGTTCTCAACGCGGATTTTTCAAAATCCTCAAAGTGGCTTCCCGAACTTGCGAAGGCGCGCGTGGACCGAATCCAGTTCGACATCATGGATGGCAAATTCGTCCCGAACACCGGGGTTGACAAAAAATTCATTTCACAGCTGCGCCCCAAAACGAAAATCTTTTTTGAAACGCACCTGATGGTAGAAAAGCCCCAAGATTATGTAGAGGAATTTGCCTCTGAGGGCATGGGCAATGGGATGATTATTTTCCACACCGAGGCTTCAAAAAAGCCGCTTGAACTCATTTCAAAAATACACGCGCTTGGGCTCAGGGCCGGAATCGCAATCAACAACAATACGCCGGCGCAGAAGATTTTCCCTTTCCTTGGCGAAGTTGAACTCGCCCTTGTGATGGGCGTTGATGCCGGCTTTGGCGGGCAGAAGTTCGGGCCCGCCGCGCTTGAAAAAATCTCGGCACTGCGCAAAAAAATAGACACAGAAAGCTTTTCGTGCGAGATAGAGGTCGATGGTGGAATCAATGCGCAAACCGCGGGCCAATGCGTGAAGGCGGGCGCGGACGTGCTCGTTGCCGGGACATTCATTTTCAGGCACCCAAAGGGCATTGCGGCAGCCGTTTCGGAGATGCGAAGGCAGTGAAAAGGGGGCACAAATCAACCTTTTTAACGTTAACCGAACCCTCTTTCTCCTGCGGAGGTGGCGGAGCGGTCCAACGCGCCTGGCTTGAGACCAGGTCTCCGAAAGGGGGCGCGAGTTCGAATCTCGTCCTCCGCGTATGGTTACCCTAATGGTAACCTTTTTATACTTTCTGCGCCGCTATATTAGCATGGCGCGGGCATTGTCAAAGTTGGAATTTTCCTTGTACTCCTTGTTGTACTCAAAATTTGGCACAAGGGAGTTCACTAATGAGAGCGTGCGCTGGTACTTCTCGCGCCCCATGTTGAAGAAGTTGATTTTCAGGTTGTGCGAAGCGGGTTGGTTGAAGAGCCAAGGCAGAGGGACATATATTTGCCAACACCCCCAGGACGCAGTCGCAGGTTTTTTTGAGCCCGTAGTTGAAAATGCCTTGAAAGAGTCCGGCTTGGGCTATTGCTTTACAGGCGCGAGCGCCGCCGAAATCTGGAGCGACCAGAAATACATGCAAAGGTCATGGGAGTTTTCCCCGTTTTTTATAAAGGTTTTCAGCAAGGATTTGGGAAAGTGGAGGGCGATTTTTGCCAAACGGGAAATCAATTATTTTGAAAAGGAACCTGCAAATGTCTTGGGGGAGTTCGTAGTCTTAAAGGCAATGAAATCCATGGTTGTGGACGAGCACAACGGCTTGCCAGTGGAGCCGTTGGATGAAACCATAAGATTTTGCGAATCAAACAAGGATACATTTGAGTACGTTTTGGCATACTTCCAGAACAGGTACGGGGGGGAAACCACCGCTTCCGAAGAATTCGTGCTCAAGGCGCGTGAGGCAATATGAACTTTGCGGAAAGGGAAAAATTCCTTTTTTCCGTCCTGAAGCAGATTTCAGGAAAAGCGGATTTTGTGGTCATCGGCGGCTATGCAATCAATGCATATGCCCTGCCACGCTTTTCCATTGACTGCGACATCGTGGTGCAAAACAGGAAAAGTTCTGAGCAAATCCGGAAGTTGCTGGAAAATGCAGGATTTAAGGAACGCGCGAGCGGAAAACCCCCATATGTTGGAGGATTTGTCGCCATGGCTTCAAAAGAACCTCAGGCCACATTTGACATACTTTCAGGTGCGGTTGAGGACAGGCTGAGCGGCACAATCTTCCCTGCGGAAATGATTTTTGAGAATTCATCAAAAAGGGCGATATTTGGAAAGGGCTCGCCAATGCAGCTCAGCTGCAGGGTTGCTGACCCCGAACTGCTCTTCCTCATGAAGGCATGCCCTTCAAGGAGCACCGACATTCGGGACCTTTTCATGCTCTCTTCAATAAAGCTGGACATTGAAAAAATGTGCAAAATGGCAAAACAAATCAACGCGAAAATCGATGCCGGAAAAATCCTCTCCAAAATAGGCTCCAAAGGATTTCTCAACGCCCTTCAGGGCGTGTACGGAAAGCTGCCGGCGGAGCAATACGAAAAAACCCTTAAAAAGGCGAGGAAAAACATTGAAAAGCTGATTCAAGCGCAAGGTCATTGAAATGAAAAGAGAAAAACAAAAGGGCGGAGAAAATAAAAAGAAACCTAGCCAAAAAAAGAAGGCTATTGCCAAAAACCTTCTCGCCAAGGCCGCTTTCGAATTATCATATGCGGGGGCAAAATTAAGTGCAGTGGAATCTCTCAAAGCCATCTGGGAGGGGAACGGCACAACAAAATCGCGGCATCAAATGTATAACCTGACTAGAATAGGATTCATAGGAAGCCTGAATAAAAAAAAGGCAGCGATAGTAAAGGCAGTGCAGCGGACAGAACCGCATGAAAGAACAGTAACTTTAATCTATTACCCTGCTCCGAATGAAGCCCTCTTGTTTGCCGATGCCTCACAAAAAGTCATGGGCATGGGCCCCGGCTGGTATTTTCCGGGATGCGTTGGGGCAGTGAGTGTATATTCTCATTTCAAAGCACATCAAAAAGAGGAAAGTTATTACGAAATAGACTATATGCAAGGAAGCTATTATTTTCCGAAATCCTCCGGACTTACTAGAGAACTGGTCACCAAGCACGGCGGATGGCGCCATCATTTGCTTGAACAGGTATTTTTGCAGGCAAAAAAGAATGGCATAAGAAGAGTGGTCCTCAATCTGCGTTCCGGACTAAAGAGAACCCAAAGGAAATATCAAAAGGGAATTTTTGAGCAAGTGGCAAAGAAGCACGGGTTTGAACCGGTAAAAGGAAAGTATAGTAGTGAAGTTCAACTCAAGGAAATACCTTGGCTCAACCCAAATAGTTTTTAAGGAAAGGGCATAGTAAGGTTATAACTCAAACTGGACAAAAAGCCTCGGCTCCGCATTCTCGCTATATGGCACGTCCTCCGCGCTTTTTATTTTTTATTAAACAGTCCTCTTAGGCAGAACACGTGCAGTATGAACGCAAGCGGCACGGCATAGACCGGCACAAGCACCATCGGGAACATTGTCATTATTTCGGTTGTGGGCGTTACTGCGACCAGCTGGAACGGAGCGGGAAAAGCAAGCAGCACGCCAAGGCAGATTGACACAACCAGGTCAAGTATCCCGAAAATGTTCCACAAAAACGCGATTATTTTGGAGAACGGGATTTTCTTTAGGCAGATAAACGCCACAATGGGCGCTGTGATTCCTATAATGATGTCCCCATAGCCTGAAGGGATTGCAAAGAGCCCTGGCAGCCTGCCGGCCTCAAGCTGCCACAAAAAAACAATTCCAAGCACCCTGAAGAGCTGCAGGGAAATCAGCCAGTGCATGGAAAGGGAGTCCACGATTTTCTTTACGGTGCTTGAGAAAAGCACCAAACCCAAAACAAGAACACCCGGCACCACAACCCCAATAGGCACAAGCGGGGAGAGGAAATCTGAGCGCACGTGGTAGACGCCAATCAGGGCGAGCAAAACCACAACAGCAAACCAGCCGAAGAGCAAAAGAGCGGTAATGAGCGAAATTGTTTTTTGCTCTTTTTCCGCAAAGAGTTTTTTTGAATTTTCGCTTATTTTTCTCCAGACCAAAAAAGCTACCAGAAGGGGGATGAGCATTCCGGCAGATAAAAAAATCTCTGAAAAGTGAAACGGCATCCAAGCACTCCGATAGGTCAGCAAATTGCTAATTTAGCCAAAATACTCCCCTGCAATGGTGCCGCACAAATAATGCTCGTTTTCAGAGCACCACCCGATGCACTCCTGCAAATTGGCCTGGCAATAAGCCCTGCAATCGTCTTCCTTTATGCAGCCGCCGGGCCCTAGGCTAATCTTAACCACACTGTTCCCGTCTGCGCTGATGGAAACGCCCTTGCCGTCCTCGACGCTCACCGCAGGAAGCGCGCAGCCTGCAAAAACTATTAGGAGAAATGCGGAAATGGAAAATACTTTACCCATTGCTGTTATGTTGAATGAACTTGAATAAAAGCTTTTGCCGGAGAGTTTTTTTGTTTTTTCACTGGAAGCTGAACCCGTCTTTGCACAGCGTATACTCCGGGTGGCTCTCGCAGTACTGTTTGCACCTGTTTAAGTTGTCCTTGCAGAACGCGTTGCATTTCTCCTCTGTCTGGCAAAGGCCCTCCATTCCCTTAAAAGGCGTTTTTGTTATCGGGGCAACGGGATTTTTTATACCCGTTTTTTCCCCCGCAAGCATTCTCTGCGCGTTCTTGTAGGCGAACTTTTCCTGGACATCTGGCGAGAGCCTTCCGATGAAGGCGCGCGAAAACTCGGCCAGATAATCGCCCACTTCCCCGTCAAAGTGCCATGTCTCGCCCCTGTCGGTGCCCCAGACAAAGCTGTCCGGGTTTGCCTCGATGTGGCCTTTCCACTTGGCAACATCTGCTTCGAGCAGGGAATCAAAGTTTTCCTCAAAATTGGCTTTGAAGTCCTGTTCGCGGTCAAACCTGTAGAGGGCAGGGAAGAGGGCCGCGTCAAGGGAATAATACACATTCGCGTACTTCTCGGCAAGGGACATTATCTCGTCCTCGACCTCATGGCCGTGCAAAAGGAAAATCACATCGGGATTTTTTTGTATTGCAATTTCGAGCGCTTCCATTGTCTGTGGGGTTGGGTGTATCATTACAGGATGGCCATTGCTTTGCGCAACCTTGTAAATGCCCATGAATATTTCATCATCAGGGCTTGCGGTGCCAAACGCCCCGAAGTAAAACGCGAGCTCGCCATAGCCCCTGAAAATGCCGGGGTTCGCGACTGTGATGATGGCATATTCATCCGGGGTGAATGTGGGCCTTGTGAGAGGCGCTGGCATGAGGAAAGGCTCCACCCTTCCCGGATAATCCGCCTTTGCGCCACGGGCAACCTGCAGCGATGGCTCGAGCAGGAAGTCGATTGCGAGAAAAAACCCGATTGCCTTGGAGATTCCTTCCCTGTCAAGGAGGCAGATTATTTTTTCCATGGTGGTGTCCCTTCCAAGCACTGCTGGGTTGAAATGCTTTGTGACATCTGAAGGGGCGGGAAAAAGGGAGGGCATGTGCAGGTGCGCATCGATAAGCTGGCCTTCATAATAGGGCCCTTGGCCAAAACGCCTCTCTTTTTGCGGCCCGCAGCCGGGGGATGGTTTTTGCACCGCTTCACTTTTTTCCACAGCCCCGCCGCCAATTGGCTCCACGGCTTTTCCGGCAGGCGCTGGAACTGCAGCCTTGCCCCCAGATAGCGCCCCATTCTCGGCCCCCTGTATGCAGCCGAAGAGAAGGAAAAATACGATTAAAATTGCGGCACATCTTTTCATGGCAACAGCCAGTATATGCACCCCGATATTAAAAACGGTTCCGGTCCATGCCCGGCTTATAACCTCCGCCCATTTTTATTCGTTTCGCAGCGGAATTTTGCTTAAAGCGGTTTTGGTGAAATTGGCCGCGGGTGCAATTCTTCCTGCATTTGCGCCCGCCGCAGAGCCCTGCAACCAGCCGGCAAAGGCGTGAATCTTATGGCAAAACTCAGGGCAAAAGGCCACGAAATCGAGACAATGGAAATCAAGGACTCGTTCAACCGCCGCGCGGTGCAGTTCCAGAACAGAATCATCACGGCCCTGCGAAAAATCGGAATAAAATCCGAGGCTGTCGATGTGCCGCTAGAAGGGCTTGCGGGCAAAAAGGCCAAGGCGGGCGCGACATGGTTTGGCTCTGGCCATCGGATGTACTACAGCATCAATACGCAGCCCAAGTTCGTTGACAACCTGCAGGTCATCTCAAAAGTAATCGAGGCGGAGGTCGGGCTTGTGCTTTCCGAAGAGAAGACAATGCAGGAATTCATCGATGAATTCAAGGAGGACGAGGACATTGATGCGAAGCGCAAGGAGGCGCGCGAATTTTTGGGGCTTACGCATGACGCGGATGACATTGAGCTAATCAACAAGAGATACAAGGATATGGCAAAAGAGTACCACCCCGACACCGAGGGCGGAAGCGTGGAAAAGTTCAAGAAGCTGAATTCGGCGCACAAAATACTCAAAAGGGAATTGACCTAAATCCGGCGCGCAAATTGCCGGCCGGGGCTAAAAAAACCTGCACCTAAAAAGCGTGTAGAGCGCGACAAGCCCGTCAAGCACGTTTATTTTCTTGCCTTCCTCAAACGGCCTTGCGTTGTAGGAAATGGGAATCTCGGTTATCCCATAGCCATTTCTGAGCAGCCGTGCGGTAATTTCAGGCTCGATGTCAAACCGGTCACAGCGCAGGGCCGCCTCCTCGAAAAATTTGCGCGGGATTACCTTATAGCCGGTCTCCATGTCCGTGATGTTTGACCCGAAAAGGAAATTTGTGGCCGCCGTGAGGATTTTGTTTCCGATGTCGTGCAAAAGCAGCCTCTTTCCCGCAATCCTGCCCAAAAACCTCGAGCCGTACACAACCGATGCGCGCCCCTCAATTATGGGCTTTATGAGTTTTTCAAGCTCGCGCGGGTCATACTCGAGGTCGGCGTCCTGGATTATTATGTAATCGCCGCGCGCGTGCCCCGCGCCAAGCCTTATCGAATGCCCCTTTCCGGAATTGATTGGCTTTTTTACCAATTTTATTCCGCGCTCTTTGGACAGCATCTGCAAGGTGAGGTCCGTGCTTGCGTCATCGACAACCATGATGCTGAATTTGTGCCTTCCAAAATCCAGCCGGCGCAGTGCCTTTAGCACCGCGCGCACGGTCTTTTCCTCATTGTAAACCGGGACAATTATTGTAAATTCCATAACGATAGTTTCGCTTATGTTTTTATATTCTCAGGGTGTTTTGCCCCAGTACATAGCCGGATTTAAACCTCTGAGCCAGTAAATATAATGGCGGATTGGCATGGATGAAGAGGGCGGAAAAATTGCCGGGCAAAAGGTGGCGTCTAGAAAGTTGGAAGGCAGAACCGCGGGCCTGCGGCAGTACGCCTTTATCGCAATCGTTCTTTTGGCAAACGCCGCGCTGATAATTTTCACAAACCAGTTCACCCTGCAAAACAACCAGAATTCTGGCGACGAGCAGTCCTATCTCCTGCAGGCGCAGATTTTCGCATCCGGCAGGCTCTCTGTGCCGTCGCACCCGATGCGGGAATTTTTCACCCTCTACCACACAATCGATGACGGGAAATTCCACTCAAAATACCCTCCTGGCTGGCCATTGCTTCTGACGCCCTTTGTGCTGCTTGGCCTGCCCATGGCGGCAAACCTGGTTTTCAGCCTTCTTGCGACATTGGCCACTTACCTTATCGGCAGGGAGTTTTTTTCCGAAACCGCGGGCAGGATATCGGCAATCCTTATGGCGACAAGCCCATACATGGTAATGTTCTCGGCGTCCTATTATTCTCAGCCCGCCGCGCTCTTTTTCACCGCCCTTGCAACATACCTATACCTAAAATACTCTGGCAGGCACGGCAGCATGCACCTTGCGCTCTGCGGCATTGCGTGCGGGATTTTGTTCAACATCAGGCCATTTGATGGCGCGATAGTTTTTGCCCTTTTTGCCGGGCATCTTTTATGGGGGTATATCCGGCATGGGAATAAAATCCCGGAAATAATCAAAAAAACATTCATCATTTCGGCCGGCTTTCTTGCGCTTGCGGCGGTGATGCTTTTGTACAATTACCTGCAGACCCAAGACCCCCTGCTGATGCCATTTGTAAAGTATGACCCCAATGACAGGCTCGGGTTCAATACAGGCAGCGGCTATTCGCCGGGGAACTCAGTTGGCTGGGCAATTGAAAACAACATTTTTGGCCGGCTCCTGAGCCTTGCAATCTGGACGCCGCTTTTTGCCCTGCTGCTAACGTTTCTGCCAGGCGCGCAGCAGCGCCCGAAAAAACTGGCACTCATATTGTCTGTTGCCGCCGCCTTTTTTGCAGGGTACTTTTTCTGGGCAACCCCGCAGTTCAATTCCTTCGGGGACAGGTACATGTACCCCGCGTGCTTTGCAATTATTCTCGGGGCCGGGGCGTGCATTGCATCGGCCGCAAACAGGCGCCTGCTTTTGAGGGCCGCGATTTTTGCCGCGCTCGCGCTGAATATTTGCGTGCTCATATTCTACTCCTCGGCATGGCATGAGCGCGCGATGAGCAAGACCGAGATGTATAGGCAGGTTGGCAAGGCCGGAATATCAAACGCCGTTGTTTTCCTCCAGGCATCCCCCGCCGGATACTGCTCCGGCGATTCCCCATGCGCAGACCTTACAAGAAACGGGCCGGATTTTTCAGGGAGCGTGCTTTTTGCGCTTGACAGGGGATGGGACAACCCAAGGCTCATGGCCTATTACCCCGGCAAGCAATACTACCTCTGGGCCTGCGGGCAGATAGATATCGGATATTCCAGGGCGCTTGATTTCACCTACACAAAAAATACCGGCTGCGGCCTTCAGAGGATATTTCCGCAAAATTACGCCAGATAAAGTTTTATCCCCCAATAAATTCCCGATACCGGTCCGCGGGGCTTGCCAAATCCTTCCATTTTTAATCGTTTCGCAACGCAATAATGGGTTGGTATGAAGTGGGTCGCAATTGCGGTTTTGGCTATTCTCATTCTAAGCGGCTGCTCGCAGCAGGCTGCCATTAATTCTGACGTGAACGCAAACGCCGCTGCAAATGCGGGCACGGGCACTTCAGGCAATACACAGGGAACGGTTGATACAAGCATGGCAGGGGGCAGAGGGGCGGTTGGAAGCGGCGATACCATAAAAGTTGAGTACATAGGGAAGCTAACTGACGGGACTGTTTTTGACAAGAGCGAGGGAAGAGGCCCGCTCGAATTCGTTGCCGGCTCTGGGCAGATGATTAAGGGCTTTGATGAGGCGGTAATCGGCATGAAGCTCAACGAGGAGAAGGAAGTCACAATCCCGCCCGAAAAGGCCTACGGCGCGGCATCGGACAAGGGCCAGACAGTTGTCGTGCCGGTCGCCAGCGTCGGCGGAGACGGCAATGTGACCGTTGGAATGCCGGTTTCGACAAGGACCGGCCAGACGGGGACCATTATTGAAGTTAGCGGCGGGAACGCGACAATCGAATTCCGGCACCCGCTCTCCGGAAAGACCCTGGTCTTCTGGATGAAGGTAGTTGACATCCAGAAAGCCAAGTAAAGGCCGCTTCCCAATAAAAAAGATTAAAACAACTTAAGGGTCCAATTGCCTTTGGTGACTTCCTTGGAGCCTGGCTGCATTTTCTGCAAAATAGTGGAGCGAAAAATACCTTCCAAAACCCTCTATGAGGACGAGTTCTCACTCGCATTCCTCGATGTGTTCCCCTCCGCGAAGGGCCACTCGCTTGTCATTCCGAAAAAACACTACCCGACGCTTCTTGACATACCTGAAATCGAGCTTTCACACGTCGCGCGCACATTGCAAAAAATCGGCTCGGCCGCAATGAAGGCCACAATGGCCGACGGCTTTAACGTGCTCCAGAACAACCGGGAGGCAGCGGGGCAGGTCATCCACCACCTGCATTTCCACATCATTCCGAGATTTTCGGGCGATGGGCTGAAGATGCAGATGGGCTCACGGAAGGCCGAGGAAGAGGAACTCAGGGAGTGGGAGAAACAGATCAGGAAGCACATCTAGAAATACCCAAAATGGATTACACCAAATCCCCAATTTCACGCCAAAACGGTTATATACAAAAAGATGCTAATACATGCGATGAAAAAGTTCCAGAAGATAATGATTGCCCTTGCGGCAATTGCGATAATCACAAGCCTTGCGTTCTACCCCTTCCTGCCCGATAAGGTTCCGAACAAATGGAAGAACGGCCTTGTGGTCGAGGAAACCTCAAAATCAAGCGCCCTGTTGTTTTCCCTGCTCTTCCCGATTGTTTCTTTTGCGGCAGTATTTTTCATATTCGCATTGCAAAAATCAGGCCCCGCAAAATCGTGGGCATCAGGCTGGTTTTCTGTCTACCCCGAGCCTGTGAAAAAATTTTCGCTGGGGGTTGTGGGATTCATATTCAACGAAAAGTTTGACATAAACGATTACGGCAAATTCTACGATTTCATAACCTCGAAATACACGAGAATTTTCGGGGTAATGTTTATGTTGCTCTTTGCAGCACTCAACTTCATCATAAATTTGGCATATCTATATCCATCGCAGGTATTTAGCCCGCAGGGGATTTTGGTGCTGATAATTAGCCTGTTTGTTCTTACAGTCGGCTCTTTCTTCTATATGGCAAGAAACCACAGGAAAATCGGCTTTATTGCGGAAGAATAAGGTGCGGGAGGCAGGATTCGAACCTGCGGAGGCACTAAGCCACTGCGACCTCAACGCAGCCGAATTGGCCGCTATCGGACTCCCGCATGATTTGCCTATTACAACAAAAACCCACAGAATTAAGCTTTTAAACCACTCCAGCCGGCTTTTTTGAAACCCTTAAATTCCTTGCGGACGGGATTTTCCCTATGAGTTCAGGCCATGAGGAGCACGATGAGGATAAGGAAGACGCCCATGAAGATGAGCATGTGGATGGCGAGGAACATGGCGATGGCGATGAGGGCCATGATGAAGAGCATAGTGACGAGCACTGTGACGAAGGCCACGATGATGACCACGGCCATGACGACCATGCCGCCAGCCACGCAGATGCGCACGCAGAGGAAAAGCCCGCAGCAAAAAGCGGCTCAGCACCCAAGAAAAAGAGCATCACCGAATCGGAAGTTCTAATCCTTCTCTCGCTCGCAATCCTTGGAAGGGTGCTTCTAAAGGTAACGCCCCTCGCAAACATCCCCTCGGTCGAGCCGATTATCCCTATCGCGGTTTTTGCAGGCCTTGCATATGGCACGCAGGCCGGAATAATTGTCGGGCTGCTCGCATACCCAATATCTAACCTCTTGCTTCCCGGCGAGTTTTTCGGCCTGTGGATTTTGTGGCAGGCGGTCGGGGGCGCGGTCGCGGGCGGGATTGCCGGGCTTGCAAATAAGGCAACATTCAACAACATGCTCTGGTACACCGTGCTAGGAACAATCCTCTTCGAGCTCGCGCTCAACATACCAAGCCAGCAGATATGGGCATGGGGCTTTTCGGATGTGCACATCATCTCGAACTTCGTTTTTGCCGCGCTTATAGGCCTTTTCGCGCTCAAAGAAAAGTAATTTATACAAGCCCCCGCATTCAATTATTTCATATGGACGAGAAGCTCAAAAAGAACGCTTTCCATCTGGGAATTCTTCTTGTGCTGATTGTGGCCCTGCTTTTCATACTTGTTTTTACCGGAATTGTCAGTTGCGGCTCTGTTCCGGGCGGATGCGAAATATACTACTCCGTAATCAAGGGAGGGCAGCCAACGATACTGATTGTATATGGCGATGGCGGGCTTGGAGACCCTGTCAAACTCGAAAACGCCCTTGCGGGGCGCGAAATCCTGAACGCACGCGTGAAGACAATGAAAATGAGCAACCTCACATATGGAAACGTGGTCGAATCGCAGATGATAATAGTTGAAGGGGCGAAAAAAATCTGCACCGATAAATTGCGCATCTTCATGTACTTTGTGAATGCCGGCGGAAGGCTTGTGTGGACGGGCGATGCCGGAACCGAACTGTGCGATGGCACGGGCGGAACGTACATGGACAACTACCTAAAGGACAAGGAAAGGAACGAGGGCGGCAAGGACAAGATAATAGGCCCTTGGGCGCGCAGGGATGGGGGCAAGCAGGTGGCATTTGATGAGTTTTTGGGCTTAGAGTATGTGGGAAACCGCTGCGACTTCTCCCCATGCACGAGAGGCGAACTCGCCGGGTATGTGCAGGTTGTAAAGGACGACCACAAGCTCGTTTATGGGCTGAGCCCGAGCATTCCATTCCACGGGGACTTTGGGGTGGTTCAGCTAAACAACACAAGCGATGTGCGATTGGTTGCCGCGCTCGATTATGGGACAAACCTTCTAGTGCCGGCAAAAGGGGTTGCCGGCAAGCCATGGATTGAGGCAGGGAAGAGCTACAGCCTTGGCCAGAAGCTGCCATTCATTGTTTCGAGCGGGGTGGGCGACAGGGTCGCATACTACGCCGCCCCGATTGAGAGCTTTGTATCCGATGAGCAGCCGCACAAGAACAAGGCATTTATTGAGCAGCTATACTACGGGATGCTCTACAAGTAAGGGGAGGCAATGGCCTGATTTTCCTGTTTTTAGCGAATCCCAAAGCCTTTAAATGAGTGGAAGCAAAAATCTGTGCATTGGGGCCGTAGCTCAGGCTGGATAGAGCACCTGCCTTCTAACCTTTCGCAAAGGTTAGCGAAAAAGGAAGAGAGCAGGGGGTCGTGAGTTCAAATCTCACCGGTCCCGTTTTTTAAGGAATTGCAGCAGCGGATTTGTGTTAAAACATTCACAAGGGAAGAGAATATGGACCATTACGACTACAAGACGGACTTTTCTCCCTTCAGGTTCTGAAGGGGGCGGCTTTAAATTTCTTTTAGCCGCATTTGTTTTTGGGGCAGCACCATGTTTCGCAGCGAACTTGTAAAGGCGATTGCAAAGGCAGGACTTGAGGAGAAGCTCGCAGAGGAACTTCTCGAAGTCCCGCCGCAAAAGGAAATGGGCGATTTCGCCCTGCCGTGCTTCAAGCTGGCGGCACAGATGAAAAAGAATCCGGCACAGATTGCCCAGGAGCTTGCCTCGAAAATCGCGCTTCCCAAATCCTTCAAATCCGCCCAAGCAAAGGGCCCTTACATCAACTTCTTTTTAGAGGAGGGAAAGTTCGGCAGCGAAACGGTTTCTGAAGTGCTCAAAGAGGGCGCGAAATACGGGAAAGTGAAAAAGGCGGGCACCGCTAAAAAGGCAATTTTGGAATTCTGCGGCGCGAACCCGATGAAGGCGTTCCACATCGGCCATGTGAGAAACATCGCCCTTGGCGAGGCCATTGCGCGGCTGCACGAGGCCACTGGAAAGAAGGTTATCCGGATTTACTACGGCGGCGATGTGGGGCCGCATGTGAGCAAGTCGATTTACGCCTATAATGAGCTCGCGCACGAACCAGAGCCCGAAAATATAATGGGGAAGGGCAAGTGGCTCGGCGAATTGTACAAGGCAGGTTCGCAAAAGGTCAAGGACAATCCGGACCTTGAGGTGAAGATGCGCGGGATGGTGCTCGAACTCGCCTCGGGAAAAAACAAGAAGATGTCAAAGGACTGGGCGCACCTTCGCAAAATCAGCCTGGAGTACTTTGATGCGATTTTTGCACAATTCGGAATGAAATTCGACCGCACCATAATGGAGAGCGAGGTCGAAGCGCTTGGAACGGAAATAGCAAATACATTGCTAAAGCAGGGCGTTGCGGTAAGGGACAAAGGGGCAATTCTTGTAGACCTTGACGAATACAAGCTCGGCAAGTTCCTCATCCTCAAAAGCGACGGGGCGGCACTCTACTCTTCCAAGGACATCGCGCTTGCAAAGGTAAAGCAGAAGGATTATGCGCCGGACGAATCACTCTACCTTGTCGGGGCGGAACAGGCATTTTATTTCCAGCAGCTGAAAAAGACCGTTGAAATTTTGAACGCGATAAAGCCCGAATACAACCCTATTACCCACATTTCATATGAGCTCGTGCGCCTCGAGGGCGGAAAGATGTCCTCGCGCGAGGGAAATGTAATCACCTACTCGGAGCTATTCGATGAAATGTTCTCCAAAACATTTACAGAAACAATGCAAAGGCACCCGGATTGGGGGAAGAAAAAAATCGAGGAAACGGCAAAAATCCTCGCGCTCGCCGCTATAAAGTTCGGCATGCTCGCGCACGACAGAAACAGCGTAATAACATTCAACTGGGAAAAGGCAACAAGCATTGAAGGGGAAACAGGGCCGTTCATCCTCTACAGCTATGCGCGCGCAAAAAGCATTCTCAAAAAGGCCGGCAAGCTGGCAAAGCCCGTTCCAAAAAAGCTCGAGCTCTCGCACCCGAAAGAGAAGCTTCTTGTGTCCCTGCTCGCATCCTTTAAGGATAAAATCGGCGAATCCGCCGAGCAGGCAAGCCCGCACAAAATCGCGTTCTACCTGCTCGGGCTTGCGCAGGAATTCAACTCATTCTACCACGAGGTCCCGGTTTTGCAATCAGCCGATGGAAAGGCGGCGGATAGGCTCGCTCTTGTTGCCGCGGTTGTGCAGGTCCTTGAGAACGGCCTTGAGATTCTCAATATAGAGCCAACCGAGCAGATGTAATTTGCGGCTTTTAGCCCCCCCTGCGACCCTAAAAGCGGGCTTAAATTAATTACTGTACAAATAATTCCCCTATGAAGCCACCAGCCGGGCATGATTCCCAGCTAGCCTTTCTCGAATCCGCAATCCTCGCCTCGCGCCCGCACGCAAGCATTGGAATTGTGCAGGAGGCATACTATTTTTCCAAAAAAGCCCATGAGGGGCAGTTTCGCGAGTCCGGCGAGCCTTATTTTATCCACCCGTTCTCGGTCGCTCTAGAGCTTGCGCAAAAGGGCATGGATGAGGTCTTGGTGAGCGCGGCGCTGATGCACGATGTCATTGAGGACACCAAAATCCCGCGCACGGACATACTCGCAAAATTCGGGAGCGATGTGTACAGGCTCGTTGACGGCCTCACAAAGCTTGACAGGGCGGCGTTCAAATCGCGGCAGGAGCGCTCGAATGCGAACCTGATAAAGACAATCATGGCCGCATCAAAGGACATCAGGGTCCTTGTAATAAAGCTCTACGACAAGCTGCACAACATGAGAACAATCGGCCATCTTGAAAGGGAAAAGGCGAGAAGGATTGCGGCGGACGCGCTCACGGTTTATGTCCCGATTTCGCACAAGCTCGGGATGCACGCGCTAAAATACGAGCTCGAGGACATCTGCTTTGAATTGCTCGAGCCCAAAAAGTTCGCGGAAATGAAAAAGGTTGTGAATGAGAGCAGGGGAAAAAAATCCAAAGAAATTGCAAAGGCCATTTCCGCCCTTCAAAAGGCGCACCCGCAAATGAAGTGGCGCTTTGAGGAAAAGCGCAAGTCGTTCTACTCGACCTACAGCAAGATGATCGCGCAGGACAAGAAAATCGGTGAAATAAATGACTCCCTCATACTCAAGGTGATTGTGCCGCAAAAGGACGACTGCTACGCCGCGCTTGGGAAAATCCACGGCCTGTTCAAGCCCATACCAAAAAAAATGAAGGACATGATAGCGATTCCCGAATATGCCATATACCAGTCCTTGCACACGCAGGTGATAGGCCCTGGCAAAAGGCCGCTCAAAATATATATTTTCTCAGAGGACATGGACCGCATCGCAATGGACGGGATTGTCGCCCTGCTTGCGGGAACCGGGGAGCACAAGGAGCTGCTAGAGGCCTATGCAAGGCTCTTTCCGGCAATTACCACCCACGAGGAGGCGGGCGACAGCTCCGAACTTGCCGGCACGCTAAACCTTGATTTCCACAACAGGGCGATGATTGTCTTTACCGAGAAGGGCGATGTTGTGGACCTGCCTGCGAATTCCACCGCTCTTGATTTCGCGTTCTTCCGCGACGAGAAATCCGCCAAAAGGGCGGCGAAAGCCGAGGTCAACGGCAGGATTGTGCCGCTCTGGGCGAGGCTGAATGCGGGCGATGTTGTGAAAATCCACTATTCCATAATAAGCCAGCTGAACATGAAATGGGAATCGCTCGTGCACTCCGACAAGGCAAGAAAGCTCATCCAAAAACAGCTCAGGAAAAAGAACATCAGCACGAGCAACAAGCTCGCAAGAATAGCGGTCGAGTACCTCGACACGCCCGGAATATTTTCCAGGCAGGCAGAGGTGTTCTCCAAGCACGGGCTCGACCTTGAGATTGTGAGCGGCTCTTGCAAGAGCGATAGGTCCTCGTGCTCGACCGAGTACTACATCCGCAACATCGACTCGGCAAAGGTGCAAAAGGCCATCCGCGAGCTGCGCGAGATGCAGGAAACGCTAGACCTTAACGTGGACTATATCGTCTAAAATTCGGCAAATTTCACTCAACAAGCAGCGCGGGCTTTAGGGGAAATGCCTTCTGCGCCTTTTCCTTATTCGCCGCGGAATCTGAATCCACAACCACGAATTCGCACCCAAGCTCGCGGGTGAAAAACGCGGCGTTCTCAAGCAGGAGCGCATTCTCATCTATTTTCTCCCTGCCCAAAAATTCTTTCGCAACCTTCACGGCCTGCTTTGCAAACCCCTCAACTTCCTTGCCGTGCGATCTCACATCCGCATCCTGCATAAGAGCCTTCATCACCGCCCCGAAATCCGGCTTGTCCTTGCACGCCTGCGCGGCAATTCCAATCGCATTCCACTTCCACTGCGGCGCGGTGAAGACCGTGACCTTTTTCGGCTTGTCAATCTTTGCTAGCTCGCGGATGTGGCGAACATCATCAAGGGTTTGCTGCACCAGCCGCTCGGATTCCTGCGAGCCTTTGCTGATTTTCGAGGCATCGAACAAAGGCCATGAAGCGCTGCACGCCATTCCCTTTCCGCCGATTTTCTCCCATAGCTCCTCGGCAACAAAAGGAGCCACGGGAGCGAGCATGAGAAGCCGGGAAATCGCCGCCTGCCTAATCAACTCCTTTTCAGGTTTTCCCGTGGTGCGGAAAAGATACCATTTTATCGCGCGCTGCATCTCGAAAAATGAATTCTTAAGGGCGCTTTTGAACATTGCCTCGTCCATGTGTGAGGTTGTTTCCATTATAATCCTATTGAGCTCTGATTCGAACCATCCATCAATTGCCCTCTGTTTTGGCACAGCTGCCCCGGAGGAAATCAGGCCGGGGGTTTGCTCAAGCCACTCAGAGAGCTTCCCTTTCATGGATTCGGCAAGCCCGAGCTCGAAGTTCGCATCATCTAAGCCCTCGCCGCCGGAGAGCACCGCAAAGCGCGAGGCGTCGCAGCCGAACTTTTCAGGCAGTTCGCGCAGCAGGATAAAGTTGCCCTTGGATTTGGACATCTTCTCCCCGTCCACGGTTATCCAGCCGTTTGTTCCAATCCCCTTCGGGTACTTGGATGAATCCCCCCAAATTGCGGCGTGGTTGAAGATGAGAAATGTGAGGTGGTTTTGTATCAGGTCCTTGCCGGAGTTTCTAAAGTCCACCGGGTACCAGTACTCGAATTCGCTGCGCATGCCGTCTGCAATTTTTTTGTCAACCTTCAAGTCCTTTGAATCCTTTCCGAGCAGCACATAATCGAAGAACGCATCGTTGATTTTCTCCGCCGGGATTTCCTTTATTTTGTGCGCAATCGTATAGAATGCCATGTAAATTGTCGAGTCGCTCAGGCTCTCAATTACCCATTTCTCATCCCACGGCAAATTGGTGCCAAGCCCAAATTCGCGCGTGCAAGGCCAGTCGTTTAGCCAGCCCACAACATACTCGAACTGCTGGCGCGAGGTCTCCGGGTAGAGGCGCAAATCCGAAAGCGCCTTTCGGCACTGCTCTTTCCACGCCTCATCGCTGTACTTTATGAACCACTGGTCGGAGACTACTTTTACTATCGCATCGGTGAGGCAGCGGCACACAACTTTTCCGGTGAGCTCATAAAACATCACAGCGTTGCCCTCTGCGGGAAGCTTCTTTTTGAGAAGCGCCTGCGCGGCAGGAACGCTCATTCCCGCGCACTCGCCGCAAATGGCCTGCATTGTGCCCTTGCGGAACACCCTTTTGTTTAGCTCGCTCTTGGCAAGGGCTAGCGCTTCTACATCCTTTTCGGATTTCACGCCGAACTCTTTTCCTATGTGCTCGCCAAGGTTTGCGCCCATTCCCGGAACGCTGATTATGTCAATCGGCCTAAGCGCCCTGACAAACTCCTTGTCGGGGCCGAAAATGCCCATAAGCTTTTCGGATGCCTGGATTTTCTTTAGCTCGAATAGGTCCACAGGGTCTTCGAGCGCGGAGTAGACAATTCCCGAACCAATGCCTGCATCAATAAAATCCGCCGGAAGCACAATCGCCTTGCGCTCCACTAGCGGCCCTTGCGTCCCCCTGCCGATAAGCTCGTCCGGGCTGATGTCGCGGATTACTTTTGGCTTGCCCGCATCCTGATACTGATTTTCGATTTTTTCAACTACCTTCTTTCCAACAACCCATTTCTCCGAGCCGACCTGGACGACAACATATTTTCCCTTCGGGTCAACCCAGACATTTGTCTGGCCGTAGAGCGCATCCGGCCGGGTGGTCCCTGCCATCAGGATAAGGTCGGAATCAAGCATCCGGAATTTTACCCATATAAAATCCTGCTGCGTTTCGCCCTCGCCCTCGATGCGCGAGTGATCAGGAACCGGAGAATTGTCCTTTGTGCACCACACAACCGGGTGCTTGCCTTTCACAACGTAGCCTTTGGCCTTTAATTTGCCGAACTGCCAGCGGATGAAGCGGTCATAGTATGGATTGAGAGAAGTTGTGATGAAGCTGCGTCGCCAATCAACCGAAAGCCCGAGCGCCTTGAGGTCTTTCTCGGCCTCTTTTGGGAAATACTCGACCCATTTTTGGGGGTCCGCGAATTCTTTTATTTGCGCCTCAGAGAGGCCGAGCTGCTTCATTATCTCAATCTGCTTAGGTTCGCCTTCGCGGATGCGCTGGGCGGCATTCTCAATCGGGCTTCCCGTGCAGTGCCAGCCCTGCGGAAAGAGCACGTTAAAGCCGCGCATCCTCTTGTAGCGCGCGAGCGCCTCGACTCGCATTATGGTGTAGAAGTGCCCGATGTGCATCAGGGAATTCATGTATGGGTAGGGAAAATTCACGAAAAACTTCGGGCGCTTGTCAGGGTTTGATTCGAAAACCTTGGAATCCTCCCAGCGGGAGAGCCACTTCTTTTCGAGGGCGGAAAAGTCAACTGCCATTACAAATGGCTGTTTGGAACGGTTTTAAAGGGTTAGCCCGGGAGCCCCCAAAACGCCCAAAAAGGGGCAATTGCAAGCGGAAAAAAAGTTCCGCAAAACCGTTATTAAAAGCATCGGCTGAAAAGTAAATTATGCAAGATAGCAGGAATACAAAATCAACCTCAGGCATAGCCCTGCTTCTTTCACTTCTTGCACTTCTTCCTGGATAAGCCACTTGGGCAATCCAAACAATTTTTCCAAGTGGTTTTCATGCGCCTCAGCCATACAGCTAACGGAATTCAAAAAGAAGAAAGGCCCCGCCCCGCAAAAATAGAGGAATTCTTCCCATTCGCCGACTGCAAGCTCCAGCAATCCCAAAAAACCGTCCTTATTGCCGCCCTGCAAAACGAGGGCATGACCGCGACAGCAATCTGCCGCGAGATTTCAGGGCAAACCGGGCAGGATGCTTCAACGGTCCGAAAGACCATGAAATTTTTCAGGGAAGTGGGCTTTCTTGACTTCGGCACGCCAAGTTCGCGCGGCAAAAAAACAACACTCTCGGCAGCCGGAAGGGCACTCGCGAACAGGTTCGCACATAACAGGAGGGCGGAAAATGGAGAGGGGTAAGAATTTCTGGCTGAACGGCAAAATCATGCCAACAGAGGAGGCGAAGGTGGACATCTACTCGAATACCCTGCACTACGGGTTCGGGGCATTTGAGGGCATTAGGTGTTACAATACACCAAAAGGCCCGGCGATTTTCAGGCTGCATGAGCACATGAAAAGGCTCATCCAGTCATGGAAATCGCTCGGCATGGAACCAAAGTACACTGCAGAAGAGCTCTCAGATGCTGCCCTGAAATTGGTGCGCGAAAACGGCCAGAAGGAGTGCTATATCCGCCCGATAATTTTCCTCACGGGAATAAGCTTCGACCCTGAAGGGTGTGCCCAAAACTATTCGCTAATCACATGGGACTGGAAAAATTTCTTTGAGTCAGAGCATGAAGGCATCAGGATAATGGTCTCGTCATTCTCAAGGCCTTACGTGAACTCCACGCTCTCAAGCGCCAAAATAACCGGCATATACTACAACTCGATGATTTCAAGGGGCATCGCAAAGAAGGCGGGATTCCATGATGCGATAATGCTTGACAGCAACGGGATGGTCTGCGAAGGCTCCGCTGACAACATATTCATGGTGAAAAATGGTAAAGTGCTGACCCCGCAAAAGAAGGGCATACTCGAAGGGTTCACAAGGGAGACCGCAATCAGCATTGCGCAGGAATTCGGCATCGAAACCATCGAAACGGACATCACAAGAGACCAGCTCTACTCCGCCGATGAGGTTTTTCTCACGGGCACCGCGGCAGAAATTGAGCCTGTGGTTGAAATCGATTTTCGCAAAATCGGGGACGGAAAAAAGGGGAGCATCACCGGCAGGATAAAGGAACGCTATCTCAAAATCGTGCACGGAGATGGCCCCGAATCTGAAAAGTACCTGACTTATGTAAACGGAGGGACACAATGAGGCGGATAAAAATTTTTGACACGACGCTGCGCGATGGCGAGCAAAGCCCAGGGTGCTCTATGACAATAGAGGAAAAGCTCGAGATTGCGCGGCAGCTGCAAAAGCTCAATGTGGACATCATCGAGGCCGGCTTTCCCGCCGCCTCGGAATGTGATTTCGAGGGCGTGCGGCAAATCACGGCGGAAATAAAACGCCCCGTGATTGCGGGGCTTGCGCGCTGCAACGCGCAGGACATTGAAAAGTGCTGGAGCGCTGTTGAAGCGGGCCGCAGGCCGCGCATCCACACTTTCCTTGCGACTTCAGAAATACACATGAAATACAAGCTCAGAAAAACAAGGGCCGAGGTGCTCGCGGGCATAAAGGAATTCGTGAAATTCGCAAGCGATTGCTGCCCAGATGTAGAGTTCAGCCCCGAGGATGCAACGCGCAGCGAGCCGGAATTCCTCTACAAGGCAATTGAAACCGCAATAAGCGCAGGGGCAACCACAATAAACATTCCAGATACCGTGGGCTATTCCATGCCATCAGAATACGGAAAGCTCATCACAGCCATCCGCGAAAATGTCCCCGGCATAGAGAATGCCACCATCAGCGTCCATTGCCACGACGACTTAGGGCTTGCCACTGCTAACACGATTGCCGGCATACAGAACGGCGCGGGACAGGCTGAGTGCACGATAAACGGGATTGGCGAGCGGGCGGGCAATGCAGCGCTCGAGGAAATTGCAATGGCGTTGCGCACGAGAAAAGACATTCTCGGCGCGCAGACAGGCATCGTGAGCGAAGAAATATGCAACGCAAGCATGCTTGTTAGCAGAATAACCGGCTCAGTTGTGCAGCGCAATAAGGCAATTGTCGGGGAGAACGCTTTTGCGCATGAGGCGGGAATACACCAGCACGGGATGATAGCGAATTGTGCGACCTACGAAATCATGCGCCCTGAAACTGTCGGTGCCACAACAAAACTCCTCATTGGAAGGCACTCAGGAAAGCACGCAATAGCCGAAAAGCTCGCAAGCAACGGGATAAATGCCGGCGAGGAAAAGCTCATGGAAATAGTGAGGCTTGTCAAGCAGAAAACCGAGAGGAAGAAAATGCTGCTCGACGAGGAGCTCTTTGCAATAGCCAAAATGGCGATAGGGGGAAGCGGGACATGAAATACAAAATTGCGCTGCTTCCCGGCGACGGGATAGGCCCTGAAATAACCGCCGAGGCGGTTAAGGTGCTCGAGGCAGTGGGAAATGTGAGAGGCGCCGAGTTCATTTTCGATTTTGCGGATTTCGGGGGGATTGCATATGAACTCCATGGCACGCCTTTTCCTGAGCAGGCAATCAGGGCCTGCGACGCGGCCGATGCAATCCTAAAAGGCCCCGTGGGCGGGCCGCAGTATGATTCAATACCTGACCCTAACCTCCGGCCTGAAATCGGAGGAGTGCTCGCTCTGCGCAAAAGGTATGACACCTATGCAAACCTGCGGCCGGTCCGGCTCTCTCCCGCACTTTCATATCTCTCGCCCCTAAAGCAGGAGAAGATTGCACAAGGGCTTGACATACTGTTTGTCCGAGAGCTGACAGGCGGGATTTATTTCGGCGAGAAGGGCACGCGGCAGAAGGCAGGAGCGCAAACCGCGTATGACACCATGGAATACACAAGGGCGCAGGTTGAGCGGATTGCAAGATACGCCCTTGCGCAGGCGCAGGAAAGGGGCGCAGCCCTGCACAATGTCCACAAGGCAAATGTGCTGCACACCAGCAGGTTCTGGAATGCAATTGTAGAAGAGGTGCACGCAAAAGAATTCCCGCAGGTAAAGCTTGAGCATATTCTTGTCGACAACGCCGCGTGCCAACTTGTTCTAAACCCAGCCCAGTTCCGGATTATGCTGCTTGAGAACATGATGGGCGATATCCTAAGCGATCTTGGCGCGGGGGTTATGGGCTCCCTTGGATTGATGCCATCTGCCTGCATCGGGCACGAAAAAAGCTATTACGAACCCGCGCACGGGAGCGCGCCGCAGATTGCGGGAAAGGGGCAGGCGAACCCATACGCGATGATTGGCAGCGCCGCGATGATGCTCGAGCACTCCTTCGGGATGAAAAAAGAGGCGGAGGCGATTTTCCAATCAATGGACGGATTGATTTGCCAAGGCAAAATGACACGCGACCTTTGCCCGGCAGGAAAGGAAGCCACCTCAACCTCGGAATTTGGGAACGCGGTTGTGCGCGAACTTAAAAGGGGGAAAATTTATGCATAAGAGCCTGCTAGACAAGGTTTGGGAGCTGCACACCGTGCGCGAATTCGAGGACGGGCGAACGCAGCTCTTCATCGGGCTGCACCTCATCCACGAAGTGACAAGCCAGCAGGCGTTTGGAATGCTAAAGACCCGCGGAATGAAGGTTGCGTTCCCGCAGCGGACTTTCGGGACAATAGACCATATCGTGCCCACAAAAAACCTCTCAAGGCCGCTCGCCGATGGCATGGCCGAATCTGCGGCATCTTCGCTCGAACAGAGCTGCCGCGAAAACGGGATAAAATTATTTGGGATGGAGAGCGCGCAGCGTGGGATTGTTCACGTAATCGGCCCCGAGCTTGGCCTAACCCAGCCCGGAATGACAATTGCTTGCGGAGATTCGCACACCAGCACACACGGGGCGTTCGGCTCTCTTGGGTTTGGAATAGGAACCACTCAGGTTGGGCACGTGCTTGCAACGCAGTGCCTTATGATGAAAAAACCAAACCAGATGCGGGCCATTTTTAATGGAAAAATGCAAAGCGGCGTTCACGCAAAGGACCTTATTCTCTCCCTCATCCGCAAAATCGGGGTTTCGGGAGCCGCGGGGCATTCAATCGAATACTCCGGAGAGCAGGTTGAGAAATTTTCCATGGAACAGAGAATGACCATATGCAATATGAGCATCGAGGCCGGCGCGCGCATCGGGTATGTGAACCCGGACAGCACAACTTATGAATACGTCCGCGGCAGGGAATTCGCGCCAAGCGAAGGCAAGTTCGAGGAAGCGATAGAATTTTGGGACAGCATCAGGTCCGAACCCGGAGCAGCGCATGATAAAACCGCCGAAATCAACTCCTCGAAAATCGAGCCGATGGTGACCTGGGGAATAAACCCCGGCCAATCTATTGGAATTTCAGAAGAGCTCCCCTACCCTGAACACATGGAGGAGAATGAGAGGCGGGGCGCGCAAAAAGCATATGAGCACATGAAGCTTGCGCCCGGCAAGAAAATCAATGGGCTAAAGGTTGGGCGGGTTTTTATTGGCTCTTGCACGAATTCGAGGCTTTCGGACCTGGTAGAAGCTTCCAAGATAATAGAAGGAAAGAAAATCGCCAAAAACACGAGCGCGATTGTGGTTCCCGGCTCGCAGCAGGTGAAAGCTCACGCCGAGCAGATGGGCCTGCATAAAATATTCACAAACGCCGGCTTTGAGTGGCGCAATTCCGGGTGCTCGATGTGCCTTGGGCTCAACCCGGACAAATTATCAGGAGATGAAATCTGCGCCTCGACTTCAAACAGGAATTTTATAGGAAGGCAGGGAAGCCCTCTAGGCCGCACGCTGCTGATGAGCCCTGCGATGGCGGCTGCCGCCGCGATAAGCGGAGAGGTTTGCGATGTGAGGGATATGCTATGAGTGAAATTGCAGTACAGATTGTCCCCATATTGGGCGATGACATTGACACCGACAGGATTTACCCAGCTCGGTTCTTGCTCGACACGGATTACTCGCACTATGCGGATTACCTATTCCATGACGAGAGATTTGGGCAGGACGGGGCAAAAAAAGGCCATTCTTTGGATGACCCTAAGTTTGCGGGAGCAAACGCCGCGATTGTGGGAAAAAATTTCGGCTGTGGCTCCTCGCGCGAGCATGCAGCGCAGGCGCTCAAAAGGTTTGGCATCCGGATTATTATCGGCGAATCATTTGCGGACATTTTCCTCTCGAACTGCGCCCAATGCGGGATAGAATGCTTCAGGGCGGACCACAAAGGCACCATGGACATAGCTCATCAAATAAGCCAAGGGGAAAATGCATTTTCGTTCACGCCCAATGAATGCAACCTGCTTACTGGAAGTTTTTCAATAAAACTTGAAAGAGTACAAGCGGGGCATGCCAATGCCCCGGATGATTTCGAATTGCTTTCCAAAAACACGGAAGATATAACCCGAACAGCCTGGAAAATAGCATATATGAAATTTTGGATTTGCCGTCCGAAAGATATATTTATAATTTGAACCAGGGATTTTAGGTGTATTATGGCATCAAACCAATGTGATGTGGCATTCAAAAGCACTGTTTCAGTAGCCACGCTTAACGCTGCCATAAAAGCTGTTAGTATAAGCATTTGAACTTCTTCTGGCTCCGGCGTCTTGCAAATTGCCGGTTGGCCTGCTGAATCTGCAGGCGCAATGATTCTTTTTCGCCCTGCACAATCCTTCACCGATTTTCGAAAGACTAAAATTCAACGGGAGCTGCGCCGATCAATGCCAGCCCCAAAGACCAAAGTGCGCAGGTTTACAACATGGGCAAGGAAAAAAATTATATTCTTCGGTGCTTTTCTTGCGGCAAAGAAAGCCATGAATCGCAAAGCTACACTTCGTGCTCCAAATGCAAAGGCCCGCTTGAAGTGGAATGCGATTACGGCAGGATTTCGGAAAAGCTCAACACCCACGTGCTCAAAAGCGCCCCGATGCGCGCGACAAAGTACCTGGATTTTTACCCGCTCGCCAGCATGAAGAACGTTTTTTCACTAAATGAGGGCGGAACCCCGCTCTACCGCTGCCACAAGCTCGGGCGCAAGGTGGGGCTAAAGTCCCTTTGGATAAAATTCGAGGGGACAAACCCGACAGGCGGATTCAAGGACCGCGGCTCGCTAGTTGAAATCGCAAAGGCAATCGAACTTGGCGCAAAAAACGTGATATGCGCAAGCACCGGAAACATGGCGGCGAGCCTTGCGGCATATTCCGCGGTGGCTGAAATCCCCTGCTATGTGATTGTGCCTGAAGGAACTCCGCTTGGAAAGATGGCCCAGACCCTCGCTTTCGGCGCAAGGGTTGTGCAGGTCCGGGGAAGCTATGATGACGCGGCAAGGCTCGCCGTGGGAATTGCCAAAAACAAGGACTTTTACCTTGCGGGGGATTATGCATTCAGGCTCGAAGGCCAGAAATCGCAGGCCTATGAAATTATAGAGCAGCTTGGCTGGAAAAGCCCCGACAAAATGATAGTCCCAGTAGGGAACGGCACGAATGCGAGCGCTGTGTGGAAAGGATTTAAGGAGTTTAACATGCTCGGGTTTGCCGAATCGCTTCCCGGCATGGTTGCGGTGCAGCCGGAAAATGTTTCGCCCATAGTTCGCGCTTTTAGGGGCAATTGCGAACTTTTGCCCATTGAAAAGCCCTCAACCATCGCATCGGCGGTGTGCGTTGGAAACCCTTCGGATGCTTGCAAGGTTTTGCAGGCATTGCGCGAATCTAATGGGAGCGCGGCGGCCGCTCGCGAACACGAAATACTTGAGGCCCAAAAGCTGCTCGCAAAAACCGAATCCATTTTCGTCGAGCCCTCGGGCGCGCTCCCCTTTGCCGCGCTTCAGAACATGGTTGCGGCAGGCGAGGTTGATGCGGATGAGGAGATAGTCATGCTGATGACCGGCGCCGGGCTCAAAGACCCTCTCTCGCTGCTAAAAATTCTCCCTTCCCCGCCCACGGTCGAGCCGGAGCTTGAGGCGGTAAAAAAGCTGCTCGATTACGACTACTACAAAATATGCGCGGAGATGAACTCCGGCCAGGGCGAAGTGCTTGTAAGCTCCGCCCCGGACATCGCAAGCCTTGGGAGCATTATCTTTGGGAGCTTTGAAATAAAAATGCCAGCCGATGACCTGAGGTTTTGCCTCGAACAGGTCAAGGAATTCCTGCAAAAGGGAAAGGCCCTGACCAAAAACGACCTCAAGCTGATTGTTGAAGAGGCAATGCAGCGCGGAAAGACAATGGAAAACCGCAAAAAGGAGCTTGAAATACTCGACTTCGAGGTGAGCACCTCAAGGCACGCAAAGCCCTCGGCTTTTGTGAAGGTGCGCGTGCACGGAACCGCCCTTGAGAGCACCGCCTTCGGCGTGGGCCCTGTGGATGCCATAATAAATGCGGTGAAATCGTGCGTGAAAGGAAAGCTGGATTTTGAGCTCATCGATTACCGTGTCCAGATAAATACGGAAAATACGGACGCAACGGTTGATGTCAGGATTACCATGAAGGATTCGAAGGGCAACCGCGTCATCGCAATGGGGGCAAGCCCGGACATAATGGTTGCAAGCGTGAATGCGTTTGAGCAGGGGTATAATTTATTGCATGCAAAATCCGTTTCATCGGCATCCGAAGGCGCGGTGACCGACAGATAAACAATTCACTCAACATTCGCCTTTATCCTTCTAATTCCCGCCGCGACCGCTTCCTGCTTCAAAATCCTGAACCTGCCCAGCTCTTTTGTGTTTTTCACGTGCGGCCCGCCGCAGATTTCCTTTGAGAAAACCTTTCCGTTGCGGCTGAAGGTATAGACCTTTACATGGTCCCCGTACTTGTCGCCAAATTCGCCTTCCGCCCCGGCTTTCTTTGCCTCTTCGACGCCCATTACTTCAATCGAAACGTCCGCCGCCTCGGCTATAGCGCCGTTTACCCACTCTTCCACTTTTTTCACCTGCTCATCGGTGAGCTTTTCATTGTAATTGAAATCGAACCGCAGCCGCTCCGGGGTGATGTTCGAGCCCCTCTGGTGGATGTTCCTGTCCACTACCTCTCGCAGGGCCTCATTTAACAGGTGTGTTGCGGTGTGCAGCTTTGTTGTCTGCTCTCCGTGGTCTGCTAACCCACCCTTGAACTTTTTCTCCGCGCCCTTGCGCGAGAGCTCCTGATGCGCTTTCAAAAGCCCCTCAAAACCCTTCGTGCCCACGCTGAAGCCTTTTTCGGCACAAATCTCGGAAATCATTTCAATCGGGAACCCATAGCTTTGGTAGGCGTCAAACGCGCCCTTTGCACCGAGCTTTTTTGTGCCTGCGGCCGTGAGGGCTGCAAGCTCCTTTTCCAGCATTTTTGTGCCGTTCTCAAGCGCTGCGGAGAACTTCTCCTCCTCTGCCTCGAGTTCTGCAAATACCCGCGCCTTGTTCTTTTCCACTTCAGGATACACTGCGCCCATCACTGCAACTATGACCTCGGCAACGCCCCTGCAGAACCTGCCCTGAATGCCTAGCAAGCGTGCGTGGCGCACGCTCCTTCGGATGAACTTTCGCAGCACATACCCCTGGTCTACATTGCCGGAAGCAACGCCCTTGTCATCACCGAGAATCATCACTGCCGCGCGCAGGTGGTCGGTAATTATGCGCGCGCTCTTGATTGAAGCTGTGTCGGGCTTGCCCGCACCCTTGAATTTTTGCGAAAGCGATTTCACCTTTTCAAAAATCGGCTTGAGCGTGTCACACTCATACACGTTGTCAAAGCCATTCAACACCGCCACCGTTCGCTCAACACCCATTCCGGTGTCGATGTTCTTTTGCGAACTCTCAACGTACGCCCCTTCTGCGTTCTTGTTGTACTGCATTAGCACATCGTTCCAGATTTCACAGAACGCGCCCTGCTTGCAGAGCTTCTCAAAATCCGAAGTGGAGGACTCCTGCACGTCTTTCACATGGTAGAACATTTCTGTGTCCGGCCCGCACGGCCCTGTCTGCCCCGCAGGGCCCCACCAGTTGTCGCTTTTCGGCAGGAAGTGAATCCTGCTCTTCGGGATTCCCTGCGCGTCCCACCCCTTTGCCGCTTCCTCATCCCTTGGCGCGTCCGCATCCCCGGCAAAGCAGGTGATGCTTAGCCTCTCTTTTGAAATTCCAAGCCCTTTTGTGAGGAATTCGAAGCTGTATGCTATCGCCTCTTTCTTGAAATAGTCCCCCAAGGACCAGTTTCCGAGCATTTCGAAAAAGCTAAGGTGCCAGCTATCGCCCACCTCGTCAATGTCGCCTGTGCGGATGCACTTTTGCACGTTGCAAAGCCTCTTTCCCGCAGGGTGAGGCTCGCCGAGAAGGTATGGAACGAGCGGGTGCATTCCCGCGGTTGTGAAGAGCACCGTGGAATCGTTTTCGGGAATGAGCGAAGCGCTCGGAAGGCGCTTATGAGCCTTGCCCTGGAAAAAGCCGAGGTACTTCTCCCGGAGATGGCTGCTGTCAATCATCGTGCGGTTCATGAAATAAGAGAATTGGAAAAGGAATTTAAATGGGAGGAGGGTTTTAAAAGGGGGGTAAAACAATAATTGCTCATGGCGCCATTGCTTTTTTGGAGGAAGCTATCAAAAAAAGAAATGGCAGGGGCTAGGCAGGGCAAGAGCATTCCAACCAAAAAAAAATTCAGGCTAAGAAACCTCGCCACATTAGTGAGAAGCCAGTCTCTTAGCGCTAACTATAAGGAAAGAATCGGCGGCATCAGCCATTATGAAAGAGCGACAAGCTTTTCACGAATCGATGACGGCACTGTAGTTTCAAGTGAACGGGCCAGATTTGACCCTGATGGACACCTCACAAAAAGAACCGTAAAAGAAGGCGGCAAGCAAAGAGTGTTCACTTACGAAAAAGGCAGGCTGGGGCGAAAGAAAGAAGTGACGCCGATTAAATAAATAAGGTGCTGCCGATTTCGCAAATCCTTTCTTTTTTGCCAAACCTTATTTATTTTTCGCCAGCGAAGCGGATTCTCTTTCTTTTTGGCCAAGCTTTTTGTTTCTCTTTCAAAGAGAAAGAAAAAGGTTGAGGTGCAGGGCATAAGCCGCCTTCTGTTCAAGGCCCAAAATCCATCAATAAAGGGATTTTTTCGCTTGCGCGAGCGGGCCTTACCGGAATTCGACTAAGCCTCCGTTTTGGAGTTGCACCACTGCCGGCCGTTTCATCCCATTAAAGGGTCTCGTTTCTGTTCCGGCAGACCGCCTCTCGGCGTCCTTGTACCCGCGAGGGTACGAGGCCTTGTCCACGAAGTGGACCAGGTTTTGTTGCACTGGGTGGGCGGACTTTCCTCAGCTTCCCTTGCGGGATACCGACATCCGATCGCCCTGCTCCTCAGTATAAATTGGCCGGCCGGGGGCTTTTAACCTTAATGGGTTTATAAAGGCTGGGTCAATGCCTACGTGGCCCGTTTGCTGGGCCATTCCGTGGCCCGTTTCTTGGCTTTGCATTAGCCTTTGCCTTTTGCCGCTGGCGCACCCCTTGGGCAATTGAGAGCATCCTGCTAAGCGCCGTCATAGTGGTTATTTGGCCTTGGCTAACTCCCAGCCTATGCAATTTTGCGGCATCTTTTATTGTAAGGGGCTGATGGATTTTTTTCAGCTCCACGTGCAGAGCCCTTATCTCACGCCTTTTTGCAATTGGAATCATATATGAAAATAGTAGCGTTTCCCAGAATAAAAAGGTTGAGTTTGGCAAAAAAGGCAAAAGAAAGCCCAGGATTAAATACCAGGTCGCGGTTTATTTTACCATGAAACAGCACGCAAGGGTCGCAATCATACACCCAGACAATGGCATTCTTGTCGTGGCAAAAAAGCGCCATGCCTACAACCTCACCGGGGGAGCCGCCAAGAAATACGAGGCGCTCAAAACAGCTGCTGTGCGGGAGCGAAGGCAGGAAATCGGGAAAAAAGTGAAGACCACAGGGCTTGCATGGCACTCCGACCACCTCATAAAAAAGCCGGCAAAGAAGAAGGGTGGAAAAATGGTCCCGGAATTCCACAGGGTTTATACCGCCCAGCTAAAACAGGGCGCTCAGCCAAAGCCAAGCCACGAAGTGAAGAGGGCGCAATGGGCGAACCGCCGCAACTTTAGAAAAATCCGGCTCGCCGCCCCGGCGGACATGGTAGTGCCAATGCTTTTGGGCCTTGGGCTGTGGAAAAAGAAATAATTTGCCGCGAAAAAGTTTTTTCGCCGATTTTTTGCGTTAAGTTTTTTAATGTGAGTGAACATTCATATAAAAGAAAAAAAAGTTATTCTGGAAAAAAGCGAACCGAAAATGAACACGATTTCTTATAAACCTACAACGGACCACACCCAAAAAAAATTGCCGGCCCGAAATATCCCCAAAACGACCTTTTTTCCAGCCAGCTTGCGCTCTTTTCAGTCAAAACTTTGTGAAAACGGTGAATGAATGTACGAAAAACCCCCGGACGAGAATGATAAAAAAAAAAGGAACTACTGCAGGGGCTGCGACGCCTTCCGAGAGCTCCCTGACGGGGTTTACTGCGAAGAGTGCCTTGATGCCTTCCAGCGCGGCGGGATTGCGAGCGATTAAAACCCCGCCCCGCGCAAACCCTGCCGGTAAAACAATTAAATAGCACCTTGAAAATCATATTATCATGAAAAGGCACGGCAGGGTCGCAATCCGCGGCCCGAAAGGCATTCTGGTTGTCGCAAAGCCTGGGCACGCGTTCAACCTTCCCGGCGGCAAGGCCGAAAAGGGCGAGAACCAGCTTGAGGCGGCCGGCAGGGAGCGCAAGCAGGAGCTTGGAAAGAGGGTGAAGCTCTCGCGCCTGCGCTTCCACTCCGACCATCTTGAGGCAAAGTTTGAAGGCGGCAAGAGAAGCTCAAGGGAGTTTCACAGGGTCTATACCGCCACCCTGAGAAAAAACGGCGTGCCAAAGCCGAGGCATGAAATCAAGAAAATGGCCTGGGTGAACCGCGCAAACCTCTCAAAAACCAAGCTCGCATTCCCGGCTAACTATGTGGTCCCAAAGCTTCTTGGAAGAAAGTGGAAGTGAACAATGGGTCATTTTTCGCCCTTTGCAGAGACGAAATCAGCGCCCATTTTTATCCAGGCAGAGAGCATTTTCTCGGTTTCCACACCCTTGGGCGAGACATAAATGAACCCTTTCATTGGCCTTCCTGAAAAATCCATGGGGCGCGCGTGCGGCCTTGCAAGCGCCTCATCGTTGCGCTCCTTTCCAACGCGCACCATAAGGTCGTTTTTGACAATTCCGACAAACATCTTGCCCTTCATCATAAAGGCAACCCCGCCGAACATTTTCTTCTCATCAACGCCGCGGTAGGCCTTGAGAACTTTTCGCATTCGCTCAGCGAGCAACTCATCATAGGCCATTTTCTTGCCTCACAAAATTGGCAGGGTTTATTTTGCCCCGTCGTAAGCCCTCTGCAGGGCCGCAATGTCCATTTTTGTCATTTTGAGCATCGCTTCCATTACCCTTTGTGATTTTTTCGGGTCCTTGCCGCCCATTAGTTCGCCCAAAACTGTAGGAACAACCTGCCAGGTGACCCCAAACTTATCATCGAGCCAGCCGCACTGGTTGGTTTTCCCGCCTTCCGAGAGCTTGCCCCAGAAGTGGTGAATTTCTTCCTGTGTGTTGCAGTTCACAACAAAGGATGTCGCGGGGGAGAACTTGAACACCGGCCCGCC